>Ga0302237_1000056_pt1 | contig 134890 bp, 104 predicted proteins | sample AAG_UR_Ala_MG_FD_193530 | JGI IMG/M metagenome (GOLD analysis project Ga0302237, IMG submission 193530) | Enriched activated sludge microbial communities from anaerobic digester in WTTP, New Holstein, Wisconsin, United States - AAG_UR_Ala | ecosystem: Engineered > Bioreactor > Anaerobic >... | reverse complement strand
TAAAAAAAGGACTCCGGCTCAATGAAGAACCGGAGTCCGGTAAGTTGGGCAACGACCTACTCTCCCACGAATGCAGTACCATCGGCGCTGGCAGGCTTAACTTCTCTGTTCGGAATGGGAAGAGGTGGAACCCCGCCGCTATAGTCACCTTAATTGATATTGGCTTACTACCAAAATAGGGTTGACATGCCGGAAACATAAAGAAAAACGAACGCATGAGCCACAATAAGAAGCAAAGTCAAGTCTGTAGAAAGTAGTCGGGCAATTAGTACTGCTCGGCTACGGACGTTACCGCCCTTCCACCTGCAGCCTATCAACGTAGTAGTCTCCTACGGCCCTCAATGGAGATCTCATCTTGAGGTGAGCTTCGCGCTTAGATGCTTTCAGCGCTTATCTCATCCAGACATAGCTACCCAGCAGTGCTCCTGGCGGAACAACTGGTAAACTAGAGGTCTGTCCAACGCGGTCCTCTCGTACTAGTGTCAGTTCCTCGCAAATCTCCTGCGCCCACAACAGATAGGGACCGAACTGTCTCACGACGTTCTGAACCCAGCTCGCGTGCCACTTTAATCGGCGAACAGCCGAACCCTTGGGACCTTCTCCAGCCCCAGGATGTGACGAGCCGACATCGAGGTGCCAAACCGCCGCGTCGATATGAGCTCTTGGCGGCGATCAGCCTGTTATCCCCGGAGTACCTTTTATCCTTTGAGCGATGGCCCTTCCACGCGGAACCACCGGATCACTATGCTCTAGTTTCCTACCTGATCGACTTGTCAGTCTCACAGTCAAGCGCCCTTATGCCATTACACTCTGCGCACGGTTACCAATCGTGCTGAGGGCACCTTGAGGAGCCTCCGTTACTCTTTTGGAGGCGACCACCCCAGTCAAACTACCCACCAAGCAATGTCTTCCCTTTTCAGGGAGTTAGGTTCCAGATAAACAAAGGGTCGTATTTCAAGGATGACTCCACGATTCCTGGCGAAACCGCTTCATTGTCTCCGACCTATCCTACACATCACTTACCCAAAATCAATGCTAAGTTATAGTAAAGGTTCACGGGGTCTTTCCGTCCCGTTGCGGGTATCCGGCATCTTCACCGGAACTACAATTTCACCGAGCTCGTGGCTGAGACAGTGCCCAGATCGTTACACCATTCGTGCAGGTCGGAACTTACCCGACAAGGAATTTCGCTACCTTAGGACCGTTATAGTTACGGCCGCCGTTTACCGGGGCTTCAATTCAATGCTTCTCTTGCGATAACATCCCCTCTTAACCTTCCGGCACCGGGCAGGTGTCAGGCCATATACGTCTTCTTGAAAATTAGCATAGCCCTGTGTTTTTGCTAAACAGTCGCCTGGATCATTTCTCTGCGACCCACCATCGCTGGAGGGTTCCCCTTATCCCTAAGTTACGGGGTCATTTTGCCTAGTTCCTTAGCCGCGAATCACTCGAGCGCCTCAGGATTCTCTCCTTGACTACCTGTGTCGGTTTACGGTACGGGATAACATGCTCGCTTTTCTTGGAAGTGATTTCAATGTTTCGCTTCGCCCGAAGGCTAAGCTCTACGAGCTATTCCGTCAGCTCCTAACACCTACATCGCTCCGTCACTTTTATCGCATGATATGCGCAGGAATATTAACCTGCTTACCATCGGATACCCCCTTCGGGTACTCCTTAGGGCCCGGCTTACCCTGATCCGATTAACGTTGATCAGGAAACCTTAGTCTATCGGCGTGCGGGGTTCCCACCCGCATTATCGTTACTTATGCCTACATTTGCTTTTCCAAAAACTCCAACATACCTTGGCGATATATCTTCTCTGTCGTTTGGAATGCTCCCCTACCAGTAAATGCTGTAAAACATCTAATACATAGCTTCGGTGGTGTACTTATGCCCGATTATTATCCATGCCAGGCCGCTCGACTAGTGAGCTGTTACGCACTCTTTAAATGAATGGCTGCTTCCAAGCCAACATCCTAGCTGTCGCTGCAGCCAGACCTCGTTATAGCTTCAACTTAGTACACACTCAGGGACCTTAACTGATGTTCTGGGTTCTTTCCCTCTCGGACATGGACCTTAGCACCCATGCCCTCACTCCCGGTAAACATTTTACACCATTCGGAGTTTGTCAGGATTTGATAGGCGGTGAAGCCCTCGCATCCTATCAGTAGCTCTACCTGTGTAAAACTATACCGAGGCTGCCCCTAAAGGCATTTCGGGGAGTACGAGCTATTTCCCAGTTTGATTGGCCTTTCACCCCTACCCACAGTTCATCCAAAAACTTTTCAACGTTTCCTGGTTCGGCCCTCCACTCCGTGTTACCGGACCTTCAGCCTGACCATGGGTAGATCACAAGGTTTCGCGTCTAGCGCCACCAACTAAATGCCCTATTCAGACTCGCTTTCGCTTCGGCTCCGTACCTGAAGTACTTAACCTCGCTGGTGACGACTAACTCGTAGGCTCATTATGCAAAAGGCACGCCGTCATCTCCCTTAAGGAAGACTCCGACCGCTTGTAAGCGCACGGTTTCAGGTACTATTTCACTCCCCTGTTCGGGGTACTTTTCACCTTTCCCTCACGGTACTTGTTCTCTATCGGTCTCTCAGTAGTATTTAGCCTTGCCGGATGGTCCCGGCTGATTCAGACAGGATTCCGCGTGTCCCGCCTTACTCAGGGTATCAACCAGAGTATATCCTTTACGTGTACAGGACTGTCACCTCCTTCGGCCGGCCTTTCCATACCGTTCCACTTCGAATATTACTCCTTAAGTCGACCCTACAACCCCACACCTGCCAAAACAGACGCGGTTTGGGCTTGTTCCTTTTCGCTCGCCACTACTCAGGAAATCACTGTTGTTTTCTTTTCCTCCGAGTACTGAGATGTTTCAGTTCCCCGGGTTAGCTCCCGGTTTACACCGGGTATCCGCATCGCAGCGGATGGGTTGCCCCATTCGGATATCCACGGATCAAAGGTTATTTGCACCTCCCCGCGGCTTCTCGCAGCTTATCACGTCCTTCTTCGCCTCTGAGAGCCAAGGCATCCCCCGTACGCTCTTAGTAACTTTCTTTTCTCGATTATTCGTCTCTTATTATTACTTCTTGTTCGTCTCTCTCGTGATTGACTCTTGTGTCCAGCATGTCAAAGAACTTTAACCTCCGCTCAAGCATCACTGCCAGCTGCGGTACGCAGATACCAGGGAGTCGAACCCCGCCCGCGCCCTAATCGCGCCGTATCTATTCACCCTGACACCCTCCCCAAAACTGTCGGTACAGGGCACGGGTAGCAGTTCCGGTCGTTGATCAACCGATTACTGATCCTTTAAATATGTAATGAACTTAATCTATTTGTCTTGGGAATTCCTAATCCCACGCTCAATCACTGTCCCTCAGCCCCTCAGCCCCTTCGTCAGACAATGGTGGAGAATAAGGGAGTCGAACCCTTGACCTCTTGAATGCAAATCAAGCGCTCTAGCCAACTGAGCTAATCCCCCCTTCCTCCGTTGCAGCCTTTGCGGAGGCAAACTTTAATCCCTCACGCTTGGGCGCTTTGCTGACCGCCTTTGCCTAGGCTTCGGCGGTCGCAGTAGTCCCGCCCAGAGTTGAACTGGGGACCTCTACATTATCAGTGTAGCGCTCTAACCAACTGAGCTACGAGACTCTGTTAAGACCCCCCTGCTAATCGCCCGAATAAATGTGAAAAATCCGACCTGTAATTTGAAAATTACTCCTCCTTAAAATTCACAAAATATTGTAAAAAAGCAAGGTTACTAGGTCCCTGTCTTACCTGTATCAGAGCCCTGTCGCTCCAGAAAGGAGGTGTTCCAGCCACACCTTCCGGTACGGCTACCTTGTTACGACTTAGCCCCAGTCACCAGTTTTACCCTAGGCCGCTCCTTCCGGTTACAGACTTCAGGTACCCCCGGCTCCCATGGCTTGACGGGCGGTGTGTACAAGGCCCGGGAACGTATTCACCGCGCCGTGGCTGATGCGCGATTACTAGCGAATCCAACTTCACGAAGTCGGGTTGCAGACTTCGATCCGAACTGAGACCGGGTTTCGAGATTAGCATCACCTCGCGGTGTAGCTGCCCTTTGTACCGGCCATTGTAACACGTGTGTAGCCCTGGACATAAGGGCCGTGCTGATTTGACGTCATCCCCACCTTCCTCTCACCTTACGGTGGCAGTCCCGCTAGAGTCCCCGGCTTTACCCGATGGCAACTAACAGTAAGGGTTGCGCTCGTTATGGGACTTAACCCGACACCTCACGGCACGAGCTGACGACAACCATGCAGCACCTTGAAGAACGTCCGAAGAAAACCACCTTTCAGCAGCTGTCGTCCCCCATTTAAGCCCAGGTAAGGTTCCTCGCGTATCATCGAATTAAACCACATGTTCCTCCGCTTGTGCGGGCCCCCGTCAATTCCTTTGAGTTTCAACCTTGCGATCGTACTCCCCAGGTGGATCACTTAACGCTTTCGCTTAGCCGCTTACTGTATATCGCAAACAGCGAGTGATCATCGTTTACGGCGTGGACTACCAGGGTATCTAATCCTGTTTGATCCCCACGCTTTCGTGCCTCAGCGTCAATGATGGATTAGTAAGCTGCCTTCGCAATCGGTGTTCTGTGTAATATCTATGCATTTCACCGCTACACTACACATTCCGCCTACCTCATCCATATTCAAGTCCAACAGTATCAATGGCAATCCTACCGTTAAGCGACAGACTTTCACCACTGACTTATCAAACAACCTGCGCACCCTTTAAACCCAATAAATCCGGATAACGCTTGCATCCTCCGTATTACCGCGGCTGCTGGCACGGAGTTAGCCGATGCTTATTCCTGTCATACCGGCATCACTCGTCTCGACAAGCTTATTCTTCTGACAGAAAAGAAGTTTACAACCCGTAAGGCTGTCTTCCTTCACGCGGGATGGCTGGTTCAGGCTTCCGCCCATTGACCAATATTCCTCACTGCTGCCTCCCGTAGGAGTCTGGTCCGTGTCTCAGTACCAGTGTGGGGGTTAATCCTCTCAGAACCCCTACTGATCGTAGCCTTGGTAGGCCGTTACCCTACCAACAAGCTAATCAGACGCATGCCAAACTTGTGCCGATAAATCTTTACCAACTATACCATGCGATATAGCTGGACTATGGAATATTAATCCGCGTTTCCACGGGCTATCCCCCTGCACAAGGTATGTTGCATACGCGTTACGCACCCGTCCGCCGGTCTCATAGCATTGCTGCCATTTACCCCTCGACTTGCATGTGTTAAGCCTCCCGCTAGCGTTCATCCTGAGCCAGGATCAAACTCTCCGATGTAATCAAAAAGTTTATCTCTTTTGCGCTCAGGTTTCTTCTCCAGGTTTTGACAAAGTTATTTCACCTTGCTTCTTTGTGCTTCAATAAATAAAAGAACTCTTTCCTTAGGTAATCTCTCCGATCGAACTCAGATTCAAATCCATGAACCACCGGAATTAAATTCTAACCCCCATGATCGTATCCCGTCAACGAAGTTCCGATCTTTACGGGGCGACAAAAGTAACAACCTTTTTCGATTGAGCAAAATTATCGGTAACTTTTTTTTAACTTACAGCTTCAGCAAAACAATAAAAAAATATCACCTTACATGCAATATAGAACCAAGGCTAATCATCCATCCAACTTAACCGAATAATAATGAAAAACCATAAGTCACCGGGCTCATCAACAAAAGAACTTAAACGTTTTGAGGTTGCAAATGTAAAACCGTTTTAGTAACCAACAAATGTTTTGGGAAAACAATCTTCGCCATATTCAGGCACAAGCACCCCAAATAACTCGCAGCCAGACAGATCCGGAAAATTCTGAAGCTATAGAAATTATTTTACGTAATAATAACATTTAAAGTTTCGGAATCCGGGAAAAAATATTAAGGCTTTTGGTCTCATATCCCGGATCAGGTGACGCCCCGGGCCCCGGAGGATGCTGCGAAAGCTTCCGGGATGAGTTCGGCGGATTTCAGCACCGGATCAGCCATTAGCAGAGACCCGGCATTAATGCTTACCTGGCACAAAGAACCGATGCAGTCAATCCGATTCTGCAGAGGACTTCTCTATTGTTTCGCCCGCTAATCCCACAGCAGAGCTGATGGGAATTGCGCTCGCCGGAATTCAGATTCCCGGACTTTCAGGCCTGTTGGTATTTATAGGATCCCAGGTCGTCGATGGAGCTGCTGCCGATAAATTCAGAATGGGCACGTACCTGGGCTTTGGCAAGCCGGGTAAAGTTACGGGCTGAACGGAGGTATTCCCTGTCGCGGTTGGCATCGAGCATGAGCAGGTAACCCATGATGATATAGCCAGCCATTTCTACCATCCTGCGGGCATGGAAATCCACGTATTCATTGTCATTTACCGCCATTACATGGTTTACGGCATGTTCAAATTCATCACTCATAATGATCAGGGCGCGTTTGAGAAAGGCCAGTTCCGGGTCTGTTTTCATAGCTTCATATTCCCTGATCCTGGCCAGGAAAGCCCCTGTGGTGACGCCCCTGATGGCGGCAACCACCTGTAATTGGGTGGTTCCCTCGTATATGGAGGTGATCCGGGCGTCACGGTAAATGCGTTCGACCGGGTAATCCTTCATGAATCCCGAACCACCATGGATTTGAACAGCATCATATGCCAACTGGTTACAAAATTCACTGGACATCCCCTTCACGAGTGGGGTAAAGAAATCGGCCAGTTTCTGGTACTTTTTCATTTCAGCCCTTTCTTCGGGCTCCAGTCTCCTTTCTTCCGAGATCTGGGAATATGTTTTACCAAGATCGACAAACCGGGCAGTTTCGTAAAGCAAAGAACGGGAAGCATCCAGTTTGGCTTTCATGACAGAGAGCATTTCATAAACGGCCGGGAAACGGAGGATGGCTTTGCCGAATTGCACCCTTTCGCCTGCAAAGCTGAGGGCTTCGCGGTAGGCGGCTTCCGAAATGCCCACTGACTGGGCGGCAATACCCAGGCGGGCGCCGTTCATCAGGGCCATCACATATTTGATGAGTCCCAATTTACGCTCACCCACCAGTTCTGCCGGAGCATCCTTAAACACCAGTTCGCAGGTGGGTGAACCGATAATTCCCATTTTATGCTCAATTCTCCTGACGGTTACGCCGCCTTTGGCTTTGTGATGGATAAACATGGAAAGGCCACGGCCATCTTTGGTACCCTGCTCGCTTCTCGCCAGGACCAGGCTGATATCGCCGTCACCATTGGTAATAAAACGTTTAACGCCGTTTAGAAGCCAGGTTTCCTTTTCGTCGTTCCATGCCGCTTTTAATTGAACAGCCTGTAGGTCAGATCCCGCATCGGGCTCAGTAAGACCCATGGCCATGGTTGCTCCCACAGCCACCTGGGGCAGATACTCCGCCTTTTGCTCCTCAGAAGCAAATTCGTTGATGGTTTCGGCACAATCCTGCAAACCCCATATGTTAACAAACCCCGCATCGGCCCTGGATACGATGTCGGCAGCCATGATATAGGGTACGATCGGGAAATTCAATCCGCCGAACCGCCTCGGAAGAGACATTCCCATTAATCCCGATTTGATCAGGGCATCCAGGTTAAGACGGGTTCCACTGGCATACTGCACATGCCCGTCCACCACCCGTGGACCCTCAGCATCAACACCTTCAGCATTCGGAGCAATCACTTCACCACATATCTCCCCCACCACTTCCAATACCTTGTCATAACTGTCCATGGCATCCTCAAAATCCATGGGTGCGAAATCAAACTCTTGTTTTTCGCTGAAATTCCTTTCTTTCAACACGACGATTTTTTCCATCAAAGGATGGGTAAGGTGGAATTTCAGGTCCCTGTTATCAGAATAATAATTTGTCATTTTCTATGAATTCATAGTGTCCAACAATGGGATCATTTTGTATTTTTCCGGTAATGCCTGATCATTTTGGGAATAACATCCGCCACATCACCGATGATTACGTAATCAGCAATGGCGTTGATGGGTGCTTCCGGATCGGTGTTGACGGAGATAATCTGAGCCGATTCCTCCATTCCTGCGCGGTGCTGGATCTGTCCGGAAATACCGCAGGCGATATACAATTTCGGGCGTACGGTAACGCCGGTCTGGCCGATTTGCCGTTCATGAACGGCAAATCCGGCATCGACAGCCGCCCTGGAAGCTCCTACTTCACCTCCCAGTGTTTCGGCAAGTTCGAAGAGCAGGTCAAAATTCTCCTTTGAGCCAACGCCATATCCTCCGGCCACAATGACGGGAGCCCCTTTTAAATTAATCCTGCTTTTTTCGATATGGCGATCGATGATCTGCACCGCGAAATCTTCAGGCTGCAGGTACCTGTCAACCTCAATTTTCTTCAGCTCTCCCCGGTAATCCGGGTCGGTGATTTCTTTTTTCATGACGCCTTCCCTCACCGTTGCCATTTGCGGGCGGTGATCAGGGTTTATGATGGTGGCGATGATGTTTCCCCCGAAAGCCGGACGGATCTGGTAAAGGAGGTCTTTGTAAGTTTTGCCTTCCTTTTTATCTTCATGGTCTCCAATTTCAAGGCTTGTGCAATCGGCAGTGAGGCCGCTGTGCAAGGCGGAGGAGACCCGGGGCCCCAGGTCACGGCCTGTTGATGTTGCGCCTATCAGGACAATCTGTGGCTTCTTCTCCCTCATCAATCCGGTGAATATGGATGCATGCGGAAGCGTCTGGTATGGGTCAAGCCGGGGATCGTCGGCAACATGCACCACATCGGCACCATAGGGAAAAAGATCGTTTTCACACCCATTCAGCTTTGTCCCGATAACTACTGCTTCAAGTTTGCAATTCAGCCCGTTTGCCAGTTTGCGTCCCTTGGTCAGCAATTCGAGGCTTACTTCAGCCACAATCCCATTATCGGATTCGCAATATACAAATACGCTGTTCATATCTATCTGGTTTTTGTGCAGGTTATCCAATGGTGTGGTTAGCGATGAGTTCTTTCATGAGATCCCCGATTTCATCATCGGTGGGTGCCACGATGCGTGATTCCTTAGCCTGCAGCACCACGTTGTCAATTTTCTTCACCTTGGTGGGTGATCCTTCCAGTCCGAGTTGCGACGGATCGGTCTCGATCTGTGAAATCGACCATTCGTGAATATTCAGATATGGCCGGTCATTATAAAGGTGGAGGTAATCCTCAGCGGCAGACTGAATTTCGGTGATGGTCTTGGCGTGTTTGTATTTCATCAGGAGCCGGGCATTTCTGGGGCGGCATTCCGGTGCGGTCCCGTTCACTGTGATCAGCAGGGGAAGGGGTGCCGACACACTTTCCACGCCATGTTCCAGGCGTCTTTTCAAAACAATTCTTTCGCCGGTAATGTCTAGCAACTCCTCTGCATAGGTAACCTGGGGAATTCGGAGCTTTTCGGCCACCTGAGGGCCTACCTGCGCAGTATCTCCGTCGATGGCCTGTCTTCCGGCCACAATGAGGTCGACCCGGCCCATTTTACGGATGGCCTGGGCCAGTGCATAGGAGGTGGCCAGGGTATCAGAGCCGGCGAAAGCCCTGTCGGTCAGGAGGATTCCGTCATCCGCACCCCGGAAGAAGCCTTCCCTGATGATTTCGGCAGCCCGGCCCGGTCCCATTGTAAGCAAGGTAATGGTAGTCCCGGCGATCCGCTCTTTTATCGTCAAGGCCATTTCCAGGGCATTCAGATCTTCAGGATTGAAGATCGCCGGCAATGCCGCCCTGTTGACGGTTCCGTCGGCTTTCATGGCATCCTTGCCCACATTCCGGGTGTCGGGCACTTGCTTTGCCAACACAATGATTTTTATACCTTCCATCTATTTGAAATTTTTATTCTTCGAACAGCAAATATAAAGCCCCGGGGCAAACAGGCAACGAAATTGTTTTTCTCAGGCGATCATTTCCGAGGTGAATAAGGTCCGATGTAAGGAATTGTCGTCAGTTCCGGTTGATTATTCGAAGACCTTACGTCAGGCGTGACCGGAAAGGGTTCCGGTTTCCTCCTCCTTTCCGGATTTAATCCACAAACAAAAAGGAGCCTCACGGCCCCTTTTTGTTTTTTATGCCTGTGCGGCAGGTCCGCCAAAGGTCATCGGTGGGATCCGGGGATCAACTCCTCCACTGACTTTAATGGGCCCGTGCACGCTTTCATATTTTTTCAGGTTATCCTGCAACGCCAGCAACAACCGCTTGGCATGTTCAGGGGTCAGAATGATCCTCGACTTCACATTGGCCTTTGGTATTCCCGGCATGATGCGGACAAAATCGAGAACGAATTCCGAACTGGAGTGAGTAATGACGGCCAGGTTGGAATAAATCCCCTGGGCAACCTCTTCGCTAAGCTCTATGTTCAGCTGCTGCGTTTGTTGTTTGTTATCGTTCATACCTTATACTTATAAATTTTCTTCTTCGACTGATTCTTTGAGGTCAACCAGGCGGTCGTACTCGGTTTTTGAACCGACGACAAGGTTTTTGTATTCCTTCAAGCCGGTACCTGCCGGGATCAGGTGACCACAGATGACGTTCTCCTTGAGTCCGTCAAGATAATCCACTTTCCCTGTGATTGCAGATTCGTTGAGCACTTTGGTGGTTTCCTGGAAGGAAGCCGCTGAAAGCCAGCTGCGGGTTTGCAGAGCCGCACGGGTAATTCCCTGAAGCACCTGACTGGAAGTGGCAGGGATGGCATCGCGGGCGTCGATCAGTCTTTTATCTTTTCTGCGCAGGAGCGAATTCTCATCCCGGAGCCTGCGGGCGGAAATGATCTGCCCGGCACGTAAACCTTCGGCATCACCGGAATCAATGATGACCTTTTTGTTGTATATCCAGTCGTTCTCTTGGAAGAACTCATTCTTGTCAGCCACCTGTTTTTCAAGGAAGCGAGTATCTCCCGGATCTTCGATCTCCACCTTCCGCATCATCTGCCTGATGATCACCTCAAAGTGCTTGTCATTGATTTTCACTCCCTGCATACGGTAGACGTCCTGAACTTCGTTAAGAATATACTCCTGAACGGCAGTAGGTCCCTTGATAGCCAGAATGTCGGAGGGTGTTGTAGCTCCGTCGGAGAGCGGTGTTCCCGCACGGATGTAGTCATTATCCTGGACCAGGATCTGCTTGGAAAGCGGTACCAGGTAACGTTTGACATCACCCGATTTTGAGGTTACCACAATTTCGCGGTTTCCGCGCTTGATCTTTCCCAGGGAGACTTCCCCGTCGATTTCAGAAACCACGGCAGGATTTGAGGGATTCCTGGCTTCGAAAAGTTCCGTAACACGGGGCAACCCCCCGGTGATGTCACCGGCCTTGCCGGCAGCACGCGGGATTTTCACAAGCACCTGCCCGGCACGTACCTTATCTTTGTTGTTGACTGAAAGGTGTCCTCCGACAGGCAGGTTATAGGTTCTGATCAGGATGCCTTCTTCGTCAAGGATGCGGATGGACGGATTCTTGGTCTTATCCCGGGTTTCAATGATCACCTTCTCGTTGTAGCCGGTTTGTTCATCTGACTCTTCCCGGAAGGTCACCCCTTCAACGAGGTTCTCAAAATCAATGGTTCCGTTATATTCGGTAATGATTACCCCGTTGTAGGGGTCCCATTCGCAAATATGCTGACCGCGGGCAACGGTATCACCATTCTTGACATATAGTTTTGATCCATAAGGGATTGGATGGCTTGACAACTGGATGTTGGTATTCTTATCGATGATTTTGAGTTCTGCCAGCCGGCTGACCACCACATCCACGGGTTTTCCCTCCCTGTCAACAAAAGGAACAGCGCGTAGTTCCTCGATTTCGGCATATCCGTCATATTTGGAGATGACCGTCGATTGTGCTGAAATATTCCCGGCGATACCTCCCACGTGGAAAGTACGCAAAGTAAGCTGTGTCCCCGGTTCTCCAATCGACTGAGCTGCAATCACCCCGACGGCTTCTCCTCTTTGTACTTTCTTGCCAGTGGCAAGGTTACGTCCATAACATTTTGCGCAAACCCCTACTTCCGATTCACACGTCAATACTGATCTGATCTCGACACTCTCTATGGGAGAATCTTCGATGATGGCTGCAATATCTTCCGTGATTTCATCGCCTGCCTTAACGATCAGGTCACCCTTCAGGGGGTGGTATATGTCGTGGACCGAGGTACGGCCGAGTATACGGTCATAGAGGGAGGATACCACCTCTTCGTTGTTCTTGATGGCGGTAGCAATCAGTCCACGGAGGGTTCCGCAGTCATCTTCGGAGATGATCACATCCTGGGCTACATCCACCAACCGGCGTGTCAGATAACCCGCGTCAGCGGTCTTGAGGGCGGTATCCGCCAAACCCTTCCGGGCACCGTGTGTGGAAATGAAGTACTCCAGCACCGAAAGCCCTTCCTTGAAATTGGCAAGAATCGGATTTTCGATAATCTGGGATGTCGTCGATCCCGACTTTTGCGGTTTTGCCATTAGACCCCTCATCCCGCACAACTGCCTGATCTGTTCCTTGGAACCCCTGGCCCCCGAATCAAGCATCATGTAAATGGAGTTGAATCCCTGCTTGTCGGTGCTCAGCGTTTTCATCACCGAAGTGGTAAGTTTGGCATTGGCATGTGTCCAGATGTCGATGACCTGGTTATACCTTTCATTATTGGTGATAAATCCCATGTTGTAGTTGGAAGTCACCTCGTCTACCTCTTCGTATCCAACGTCAACGATCTCTTTCTTATCGGGGGGAATGATCACATCGTCGATATTGAAGGACAATCCTCCCCGATAGGCCCAGTAATAGCCGAGGTCTTTGATGTCGTCGAGGAAAGCCACGGTAGCGGCATTTCCGGTCACTTTGAACACTGCGGTAATGATATCGCGGAGTGATTTCTTTGTCAGCAGCTTATTAATAAAACCTGCCTGCCGTGGCACACTTTCATTGAAAAGGACCCTGCCAACCGTGGTTTCCACGATATGGCGGAAATAGTCCCCATTTTCGTCGATATCTTCTACCTTTACCTTGATGATGGCATGCATGCCGACCACCCCTTCGTTAAAAGCGATGATCACTTCCTCGGGGGAATAAAATGTCATTCCCTCTCCTTTGACGCCGGGACGGGGTTTGGTCATGTAATAAAGTCCAAGCACCATATCCTGTGAAGGTACGGTAATGGGCGCCCCGTTTGCGGGATTCAGCAGGTTATGAGAGGAGAGCATAAGCAGTTGCGCTTCCAGGATGGCGGCATTTCCCAGGGGAAGATGCACGGCCATCTGGTCACCGTCGAAGTCAGCATTGAAGCCGGTACACACCAGTGGATGGAGCTGAATGGCTTTCCCTTCGATAAGCACAGGCTGAAACGACTGAATCGACAGCCTGTGAAGCGTCGGGGCACGGTTCAGCAAAACCGGATGGCCTTTCAGAACGTTCTCCAGGATTTCCCAAACCACGGGATCTTTGCGGTCGACAATCTTCTTTGCCGATTTCACAGTTTTGACGATTCCGCGCTCAATCAGCTTCCTGATAACAAAAGGCTTGTAAAGTTCGGCAGCCATTTCTTTGGGCAGACCGCACTCATGGAGTTTCAGCTTAGGCCCGACAACGATCACCGAACGGGCGGAATAGTCAACACGCTTCCCCAGAAGGTTTTGCCGGAAACGGCCCTGTTTTCCTTTCAGACTGTCGGAGAGTGATTTCAGAGCGCGGTTATTTTCGGTCTTCACGGCATTCACCTTGCGGGAATTGTCAAAGAGTGAATCCACGGCTTCCTGGAGCATCCTTTTTTCATTCCGGAGGATCACTTCCGGGGCTTTGATCTCAATAAGCCTTTTCAGCCGGTTGTTGCGAATAATCACCCTTCGGTAAAGGTCGTTCAGGTCAGAAGTGGCAAACCTGCCTCCGTCGAGGGGCACCAATGGCCGGAGATCAGGAGGGATGACGGGGACCACCTTAACAATCATCCATTCGGGACGGTTCATCGACTTGCTGGCTCTGAAGGCTTCCAAAACCTGGAGCCGTTTCAGTGCCTCGTTCTTCCGCTGTTGTGAAGTTTCCGTGCCTGCCTTGTGCCGGAGGTCGTAGGACAACTCATCCAGGTCGATTTTTGACAGAATGGAATAGAGGGCTTCCGCACCCATTTTGGCGACGAATTTGTTCGGATCTTCATCGTCGAGATATTGGTTTTCTCTCGGCAGGGTATCCAGAATATCCAGGTACTCCTCCTCGGAGAGAAAATCGAGTGGTTTGACACCATCGGCAGCCTTAATACCCGGATTGACCACTACATATCGTTCGTAATAAATAATCGAATCGAGTTTCTTGGTCGGCAACCCCAGGAGATACCCGATTTTGTTGGGCAGAGACCTGAAATACCAGATGTGCGCCACGGGGACCACCAGAGAAATATGTCCCATCCGTTCACGGCGGACTTTTTTCTCAGTGACTTCCACCCCACACCGGTCGCAAACGATGCCCTTATAACGGATCCGTTTGTATTTTCCGCAGTGGCACTCATAATCCTTTACCGGCCCGAAGATCCTTTCGCAAAAAAGTCCATCACGCTCAGGCTTGTAGGTCCTGTAGTTGATGGTCTCAGGTTTCAGAACTTCGCCGTGAGATCTTTCGAGGATCTCCTCCGGAGAAGCCAGGCTTATGGATATTTTGGAAAAATTGCTTTTTGCTTTGTTGTCTTTTCTGAATGTCATAAAAACTTCTGTTTTTAAGTTGAATCAACACCATTTACACAAGGGTGACAGTCGGTTATTCCATTCTAACGCTCAATCCCAGCCCTCTCAACTCATGCAACAGTACATTGAGTGATTCCGGGATTCCAGGTTGGGGCATCGGCTCACCTTTTACGATCGATTCATACGCTTTTGCCCTTCCCATGACGTCGTCAGATTTCACGGTAAGGATTTCCTGGAGGATGTGGGAGGCGCCGAAAGCTTCGAGTGCCCAAACCTCCATTTCCCCGAACCGCTGTCCGCCGAACTGTGCTTTTCCGCCGAGAGGTTGCTGGGTGATCAGAGAGTAAGGACCGATGGACCGGGCGTGCATTTTATCTTCCACCATGTGTCCCAGTTTCATCATATAAATGATGCCCACCGTGGCTGCCTGGTCAAAGGGTTCACCGGTTTCCCCATCATAAAGGACGGTCTTGCCAAATTTCGGGATTCCTGCCTTTTCGGTGTATTCGGTGATGTTTTCAAGGGAAGCTCCGTCAAAGATGGGGGTTGAGAATTTCAATCCCAATTCCTTGCCGGCCCATCCCAGCACAGTTTCGTAAATCTGGCCCAGGTTCATTCGGGAAGGTACGCCCAGCGGATTCAGAACGATATCCACCGCGGTTCCGTCAGCCAGAAAAGGCATATCTTCGACGCGGACAACCCGCGAAACAATACCCTTGTTCCCATGGCGCCCTGCCATCTTATCCCCGATCTGAAGTTTACGTTTCTTGGCAATATATACCTTGGCAAGCTGAATAATACCGGCAGGCAATTCGTCGCCGATGGTCACGTTGAAACGTTCCCTGCGCGAAACCGCTTCAGCTTCCTTGTATTTCATGATATAATTGTTGACCACCCGGAAGATCAGGTCGTTCTTGTCCTTGTCAGTGGTCCACTTAGATGGGTTAACCGTCAAAAAATCAACCTCTTGAAGCTGCTTCAGGGTAAATTTCACACCCTTGTGGATGATTTCCGTTCCGTAATAATCCTTGACACCCTGGGAGGTCTTCCCGGAAACCATTTCAAAGAGCTTTTCCTCCAGCCGGTTTCGCAGAGCAGATACTTCTTTCTCGAATTTCTCGTCGATCTGATCCAGGAGCGGTTTTGTCATCAGTTTGCCCTTTTTCTCCTTGGCCACCCTGGAGAACAATTTTTTGTCAATCACCACCCCGTTCAGACTGGGGGAAGCTTTCAGGGAGGCATCTTTCACATCTCCGGCTTTGTCGCCAAAGATAGCGCGGAGCAGTTTTTCCTCGGGTGAGGGATCTGATTCCCCCTTGGGAGTAATTTTCCCAATCAGGATATCGCCGGGTTTTACATCGGCTCCGATCCTGATGAGTCCGTTTTCATCAAGATTGCGTGTCGCATCTTCGCTGACATTGGGAATGTCGGAGGTGAATTCCTCCACTCCTCTTTTGGTATCGCGGACTTCCAGGCTGTACTCATCAACGTGCACCGAGGTAAAGACATCTTCCCTGACGACGCGTTCCGAAACAACAATGGCATCCTCATAATTATATCCCTGCCAGGGCATAAAGGCCACCATCAGGTTGCGCCCCAGGGCAAGTTCTCCGTTTTGTGTTGCGTAACCTTCGGTAAGGACCTGTCCGGACCTGATTCTTTGTCCTTTTGAGACGATGGGTTTGAGGTCAACGGTAGTTCCCTGGTTTGTTTTGGCATATTTGGGGAGGTCATAGGTAACCAGTTCAGGATCAAATCTGACGAACTTATCATCATCGTTCATGTCGTAGCGGACGATGATCTGGCGAGCGTCGACATATTCCACGACCCCGTCGTCTTCGGCTTTGATCAGGATCCGGGAATCGGAGGCGGCCCTTCCTTCCAGGCCGGTGCCCACGATGGGGGCTTCCGGGCGGAGCAGGGGGACTGCCTGCCGCATCATGTTTGATCCCATGAGCGCCCTGTTGGCATCGTCATGTTCCAGGAAGGGGATCAGGGAGGCCGCTACCGAGGCGATCTGGTTGGGACCCACGTCCATGAGCTGAACTTCCTCCCGGTCGATCAACGGATAATCTCCGTCGAGCCTGGCTTTAACTTTGGGCCTTATGAAATTGCCATCACTATCCAGGGGAGCGTTTGCCTGCGCAATGATGATGCTTTCCTCTTCCTCCGCTGTAAGATAGGTAACCCCTTCCGCAGAAAGGTCTACCTTTCCATTGCTTACTTTCCGGTACGGTGTCGCAATAAATCCCAGGTCAGTGATTTTGGCATACACGCACAACGAAGAGATCAGACCGATATTGGGTCCTTCGGGGGTTTCGATGGGACAGAGGCGGCCATAATGGGTATAATGGACGTCACGTACTTCAAATCCTGCCCTTTCACGGCTAAGACCTCCCGGTCCGAGTGCCGACATCCTCCGCTTATGGGTCATCTCGGCCAGCGGGTTGGTCTGATCCATAAACTGCGAAAGGGCATTAGTGCCAAAGAAGGAGTTTATAACCGAAGAAAGGGTTTTGGAATTGATCAGGTCGATGGGGGTAAACACCTCATTGTCCCTGACATTCATTCTTTCCCTGATGGTTCTGGCCATCCTGGCCAGCCCGACACCAAATTGGGCGAACATCTGTTCCCCGACGGTTCTGACCCGGCGGTTGCTCAGATGGTCGATATCATCCACATCGGTCCGTGAATTGACCAACTGGATCAAATATTTGATAATTTCGATGATATCTTCCCGGGTAAGGATCCTCACTTCCATGTCGATATTGAGGCCCAGCTTTTTATTGATCCGGTATCGGCCGACATCTCCGAGATCGTAACGCTTGTCGGAGAAAAAAAGTTTGTCAATAACATCCCTGGCGGTGGCTTCATCGGGCGGCTCGGCATTGCGTAACTGCCGGTAAATATGGAGAACTGCCTCTTTTTCCGAATTGCAGGGGTCTTTTTGCAGGGTATTGTAGATGATCGCAAAATCCTGCTGATTCTGGTCTTCCTTATGAAGGAGAATGGTTTTGACGCCTGCATCGATAATTGCATCGATGTGGTCATCGGTAAGAATGGTTTCGCGGTCGATAATCACCTCATTCCTTTCGATCGACACCACTTCGCCCGTATCTTCATCGACGAAATCTTCGACCCATGATTTCAGGACACGGGCTGCCAGTCTCCAGCCAATGACCTTTTTAAGACCGGTTTTCGAAACCTTGATTTCATCGGCCAAGTCAAAAATTTCAAGAATGTCTTTATCGCTTTCATAGCCTATAGCCCTGAGGAGCGTTGTGACCGGCAGCTTCTTTTTCCGGTCGATATAAGCATACATCACGCTGTTGATGTCAGTGGCGAATTCAATCCACGACCCCTTAAAAGGGATGATACGGGCTGAATAAAGCTTGGTGCCGTTTGCATGTATACTTTGCCCGAAGAAAACGCCTGGCGAGCGATGCAGCTGGGATACGATAACCCTTTCGGCACCGTTGATGATAAATGTCCCCTTGTCGGTCATATACGGGACTGTGCCGAGGTAAACGTCCTGTACCACGGTATCAAAGTCCTCATGTTCCGGATCGGTGCAGTAGAGTTTCAGCTTGGCCTTAAGCGGGACGCTGAAGGTCAGGCCTCTTTCAATACATTCCTCGATGGTATAACGCGGGGGATCAACCTGGTAATCGATAAATTCGAGCACGAAATTATTCCTGGTATCGGAAATCGGAAAGTTCTCCTGAAAAACTCTGAAAAGTCCCTCATTTTTCCGGTTTTCAGGTGTTGTCTTTAATTGAAAAAAATCCCTGAATGATTTTACCTGCACTTCCAGGAAGTCGGGGTAGTCATACCTAGTATGTGATGATGAGAAACTAATCCTCTCGTTCGTTTTATTTATAAACATGTATTTATACTGGGTTAAGTAGTAAAAATATAAATACAAAAAGGTTTAGAATCTTGCCGGAGCGAGATTCTAAACCATACCAATTAAATAAGGTTCCACCTATTTAATTTCAACTTCCGCTCCGGCTTCTTCGAGCTGGGCTTTTAAAGCTTCAGCTTCTTCCTTAGAGACTTTTTCCTTTACTGCCTTGGGAGCTGCGTCAACCAATTCTTTGGCTTCTTTCAAGCCAAGGCCTGTTAATTCTTTTACGAGTTTTACCACCGCCAGTTTGGATTGACCTCCGAACTTAAGGACAACATCAAATTCGGTTTGAACAGCCTCTTCTGCAACTTCAGTACTGGCTGCCACAGGACCAGCGACAGCTACTGCTGCGGCGGCCGGTTCAATGCCATACTCATCTTTCAGAATTTTGGACAATTCGTTAACCTCTTTAACAGTCAAGTTCACTAACTCAGCTGCAAGCTGTTTTAAATCTGCCATTGTATTTAATTTAAGTTGTTTAAACAAAAAAAATCATTCTCTTTCTTCCAGAGTTTTCAATACTCCGTGTAAAATAGTACCACCCGACTGTAACTGGGAAAGCACGGTTTTGATGGGTGATTGTAACAAGGCCACGAGATCGGCAACCAGTTCATTTTTGGATTTAACATTGATAAGTGCCTCTAACTGATCATCGCCGATATAAACCGACTCTTCGACAAAAGCGCCTTTAAGCAAGGTTGTTTTGTGGATCTTTTTAAAATCTTTGATCAGTTTGGCTGGCTCATTACCCTGGTCGCTGAACATCACCGAAGTGGTGCCTTTCAGAATGTCAAACAGGCCGGAAGCATCCTTGCCGGAATTTTCCAGCGCCTTACGCAGCAGGGTGTTTTTTACAACAACCAGTTTCACCTCCTTTTTGAAGCAACGTCTCCTCAGCTCACTGGTACCTTCGGCATTGAGGCCACTAATGTCAGCAAGGTAAAAATGGTTGTATTTCTTAATTTGTTCGGTCAGCGAATCAATGACGACCTTTTTTTCAGAACTCTTCATAACAACGCATTTTTAGTCAGTAACTGACTTGGGTTCGACTTGGATACCAGGGCTCATGGTACTGGAGAGATAAATGCTTTTGATGTAGGTGCCTTTTGCGGCAACGGGTTTGAGTTTGACAATGGTATTGACAAATTCACGGGCGTTGTCCATCAGTTTGTCAGGGGTAAAAGAGACTTTCCCGATGGAAGTATGGACGATGCCAAACTTATCGACTTTGAAGTCTATTTTTCCTTGTTTGACTTCCTGGACAGCTTTTCCGACATCCATGGTTACTGTGCCTGATTTGGGATTGGGCATCAGTCCGCGCGGACCGAGAATTCTTCCCAGGGCTCCGATTTTCCCCATGACAGGGGGCATGGTAATAATCACATCCACATCGGTCCAACCGCCTTTGATCTTCTCGATATATTCCTCGAGACCTACAAAATCGGCTCCGGCATCTTTGGCTTCCTGTTCCTTGTCAGAGGTTACCAAAGCCAGAACCCGCACTTCCTTTCCGGTTCCATGGGGTAACGAAACTACGCCTCTAACCATTTGGTTAGCCTTTCTCGGGTCAACACCCAGACGGATGTCGATATCGACCGATGCGTCGAACTTGGTAAAGGTAATTTCCTTCACCAGTGCAGCAGCTTCGTCGAGGGAGTACATCTTCGTCTTTTCGATTTTCCCGAGTGCGGCTTTTTTATTTTTCGTAATTCTGCCCATTGTAAAAGATTTAATTAATTATTGAATGGGGCGTTCCCTTCGACGGTGATCCCCATGCTTCTGGCAGTACCGGCTACCATTTGCATCGCCGCTTCAACGGTAAAACAGTTCAGGTCCGACATTTTGCCTTCTGCAATTTGTTTTACCTGATCCCAGGAGACTGAGGCGACCTTTTTAAGGTTGGGTTCAGCCGATCCCGTTTTAGCCTTAGAAGCTTCGAGCAATTGAATGGCCACAGGGGGTTGTTTGACGATGAAATCAAACGATTTATCCACATACACTGTAATCACAACGGGAAGCACTTTCCCTGCCTGGTCTTGGGTCCGGGCATTGAAAAGTTTACAGAACTGCATGATGTTAACCCCTTTTGAACCTAATGCCGGGCCTACCGGAGGTGATGGATTTGCAGCACCCCCTTTAATCTGCAACTTGATTAATCCAGCAATTTCTTTCGCCATAGCAAAATTTTAGAGCGTTTTCTACTCCTTCTCAACCTGTAAAAAACTGAGTTCCAAAGGAGTCTTTCTACCAAAAATCTTCACCATCACCTGCAGCTTTTTCTTTTCCTCATTGATGATTTCAATGGTTCCGTTGAAGCCGTTAAATGGTCCGTCGATTACTTTTATGGTTTCACCTACCACGAACGGGATGTTCAATTCTTCTCCGGTATCGGCGAGTTCGTCCACTTTTCCCAGGATACGGTTGACCTCATTTTGCCTTAACGGCACCGGGTCTCCCCCTTTGGTGTCGCCCAGGAAGCCGATCACATTGGGGATGTTGCGCAAAATATGGGCAACTTCGCCTGCCAGTGTGGCTTCGACAAGCACATAACCGGGGTAAAAGCTTCTTTCCTTGCTGATTTTTTTTCCGTTTCTGATCTGATACACCTTTTCTGTCGGTATCAAAACCTGTGTCACGAATCCCTGAAGTCCGCCTTTCGCAATTTCGTTTTCCACGTATTCCTTCACCTTCTTCTCCTTGCCTCCAATTGCCCGAAGGACATACCATTTTCTTTCAGAATCGCTCATGGCTTCTTCAGTTGTTAATTAGTAAAATAACCCATAAATAAACTTCATTATGTTCTCAAAAGAGATATCCATAACGAAGACTACGAGTGCTATAATGAAGGAAGCAACCATTACAACCAAAGCGCTGCTTTGCAGCTCTTTCCAGGTAGGCCATGTAACTTTATGAAGAAGTTCATCAAAGGCCTCCCGAACGTTATTACTGATTTTTTTAAACATGGTGAATTGAATTTGTACGGATGGTAAGAGTCGAACTTACGGTGAATCCACTACTCCCGTCTGAGTAACACCCGAAAACAGTCCCGGACCGGAGTCCGGGACTATTTCTATCTATCTGTATGCTAAAACTGTATTATTCAACAATTTCAGTAACCTGACCGGCACCTACGGTACGTCCGCCTTCACGGATAGCAAACCGAAGACCGATGTTCAGAGCGACGGGGTAAATCAGTTCCACTTCGATGGAGACGTTATCACCGGGCATCACCATTTCGCGTCCTTCCGGAAGGTGGATTTCACCGGTCACGTCAAGGGTACGCAGGTAGAACTGCGGACGGTACTTGTTGTGGAACGGAGTGTGACGGCCGCCTTCTTCTTTTTTCAGAACGTAAATCTCGGCTTTGAAGCGGGTATGTGGTTTGATGCTGTTGGGTTTGGCAAGGATCTGACCGCGTTTGATCTCTTTCTTGTCGACACCGCGGAGAAGCAGACCAACATTGTCGCCGGCCTGTCCATCGTCCAGAATTTTCCGGAACATTTCAACCCCTGTACAAACGGTTTTACGGCCTTCGGATCCCAGACCGATGATCTGGAGTTCGTCACCCGTATGCACCACGCCGGTTTCGATACGACCGGTTGCCACGGTACCGCGGCCGGTGATCGAGAAGACGTCTTCCACGGGCATCAGGAACGGTTTGTCCCTGTCGCGGACAGGTAGCGGAATCCATTCGTCCACGGCATTCATGAGTTCCACCACTTTTTCTTCCCACTTGGCTTCGCCATTCATGGCGCCCAGGGCAGAACCACGGATCACGGGAGAATTGTCACCATCAAACTTATAGAAAGTCAGGAGGTCACGGAGTTCCATTTCAACCAATTCGAGCAATTCTTCATCGTCAACCATATCGACTTTGTTCATGAAAACAACGATACGGGGAACGTTAACCTGACGGGCGAGCAGGATGTGTTCACGGGTCTGTGGCATTGGACCGTCGGTGGCTGCGCAAACCAGAATGGCACCATCCATCTGGGCTGCTCCCGTAACCATGTTCTTCACATAGTCGGCGTGCCCCGGACAGTCAACGTGTGCATAATGCCTCTTCTCGGTGGAATACTCCACATGGGAGGTGTTGATGGTAATACCCCTTTCTTTTTCTTCGGGAGCGTTGTCAATCGCATCGAAAGATTTAACTTCCGACAACCCTCTCTTGGCAAGCACCATGGTAATGGCGGCCGTTAGGGTTGTTTTGCCATGGTCCACGTGACCGATCGTACCGATGTTGACGTGCTCCTTGTCCCTTTTAAAATGTTCTTTAGCCATAACTTGTTGTTTTTTAACTTATCATTTAAATCATCAGAGCCGAAAACGAGATTTGAACTCGTGACCTCATCCTTACCAAGGATGCGCTCTACCCCTGAGCTACTTCGGCTTTTGAGGAAGCCCCGCTCTCACGGCCTCCCCTGTTCTGAGCGGGAAACGGGATTCAAACCCGCGACCCTCAGCTTGGAAGGCTGATGCTCTATCGACTGAGCTACTCCCGCTAGTTTTGAAAAAACCGTGCAAAGTTATAATTTAATTCAATATTCCCTCTAAAAAAAGTTGGATTTCAGAAAATTATTTTGTACGCAGTTTATCTTTGTGCCTCTTCAATTGACGGCGTATGGCTTCAACAGCCAGGTCTGTCGCTTCCTCAAAGGTGTCGGCCTGCTTTCTGGCAAACAAGTTTTCAGCAGAAGGAAGTGAAATCCTGATCTCTGAAATCTTGTTGTTCACCGTTTCCGGCTTTTCTACCTTCAACGATACTTCAGCACCGATGATCCCCTCAAAGAAAGTATCCATCTTAGATACTTTCTTGTTCACGAAGTCAATCAATTTCTGATCGGCAGTGAAATGCACAGAATTAACCTTGATATTCATACCATCAATTTTTAACCCCTAGGATGGGCTTGTTGATAAATATTATGTAATTTTTCGAACGTCGTATGGGTATAGACCTCGGTGGCACTCAGATTGGCATGTCCAAGAAGCTCTTTCACGGCATTCAGGTCAGCCCCTTTGTTTAAAAGATGGGTTGCATAGGTATGCCGCAATACATGCGGGCTTCTCTTTTCAATCAGTGTCACTTTGGCAAGATAATTATGAACGATCCTATAAATCAGCTTTTCATACGCCGGATCTCCTTTATCGGTCACAATCAGGGGTCCTGAAACTGTTCCGAAGGCCTCCGACCTGGCCTTCAAATAATCGCCGATTTGCATCTTCATGCTGAAAGGAAAGGGTATTATTCTCTGTTTGTTCCTCTTCCCGGTCACCTTTATCTGGCAGTAGTCCAGGTCTACCTGAGATCCGGTCAATGACAGCAATTCGCTCAACCTGATACCCGTACCATAGAGAAGGGCGATCACGAGTTTATCACGGATTCCGGGGAAATCGGCGGTAAAATAACCGTCATCGAGCAAATGGTTTAAGCGGTTTTCTTCAACAAACAACGGCAGTTTCTTTCTGACCTTGGGAAGCGGAACATCAAAGACCGGAGCAGCATCCACAACTTCAAGCCTGACCAGGTATTTATAGAAGGCTTTGAGGGAGGAGATCTTCCGCCTGACAGACCGGGGCGTCAATCCTTTTCCCATCAGGTAAACCACCCACTCCCTGATCAGCTTCCTGTTGATGTTTTTAACGTCAAAACCTCCTGGCACTTCCCTGCAAAATGCTTCGAATTGTTCGAGGTCATTTCGGTAGGCTACCACTGTATGAGAAGAATTACGCTTCTCATACTTCAGGTAATGTATGAAAGACTCCTGGTGACTCATTCAATTTACAACTAAAACAGGAATCCCCTTCTTACAATTAGTCCTCCTGACGCTGCAAACTCTGAATATAAACAGCCTTTTTCCGAATAGCCCGTTTTTTAACCGATGGCTTTGAAAATACCTGTCTTTCCCTTAATTCCTTGATTACACCCGTTTTTTCAAATTTTCGCTTGAACCTTTTCAAGGCCCTTTCAATGTTTTCTCCTTCTTTAACCGGAATAATGATCATAAAATTTTATTTTTCACTTTTTAAACGAGGCGCAAAATTAAAAAATATTCCATCGCAATCAAATATACTATAAAAAAATGACATTTTTTATTCAAGGAGTGTTAAGGAAGCTAAAATCTTCAACGGCAGGTCAGGTACGGTCTGACTTTTTTAAAAGCGACAGGGTCCAGGATCTGTCGTTCCAGGAGATCCTCTGATTTTTCAAAAGGTCCCCTGGCTGACCTGGAATTGACGATCTGCTGTGCCTGTTCCCGGGTGAAATAGGGATGCCTGGCCAATGTCGGAATGTCGGCGAAATTGAGCCTCAGGGGATTGACCAGACTGGTGTCGGCATAAACAAGCTTTTCCAGCATCCTGACACGCTCTTCTGTCATTCCGTATACCTCTGAAAGCTGCTCAGAAGCGTAAAATCCACCCAGCGACCGGCGATAGCGTATGATCCTTCCGGCGAATGCGGGACCGATTCCCGGCAGGGAGATCAACGCCAGGGAATCTGCCGTGTTGAGTTCCAGGATCCTTGCCGGGGAATCTCCTGTTAAGTGGCCGTCCTCAACGGGTATTCGGATGAGGGCGGCAATTTCGTGGTAAAATGAAGAATCAACACCGTACACTTTCATGAGATCGTCTCCCTCCCTGAATTTGCCTCCTTTGCTCCTGTAGTTGAGCAGATTGCGCCGCTGGTAAAGAGAAAAACCGAGCTTCTCCAACTCCTCCTCCGACACAGCGTTGGGGTCGAACAAAAACCGTTCCTTCTCCCGGGCCGGCTTCCCGGGCGACTCCCCGCCCCCACGGCCTGCAGAAAGCGAGATATAAGGGAGGATGGCATCCAGCAAAGAGTCATTCATCCCATACAATTTCCCAAATTCAGAAGGAGTTCTAAAAAACCCGCCTTTCGACCGGTAGTTAATCAGGTTTTTTTTGATCCTGACAGGAATGGCCAGGGAATCGAGTCGTGCTCCGGAAATGGTGTTGGGGTCAAAAGCAAAAAGCGTCTGGCCTGGGGATGAAACAGCAGTTTCCCCGGCTTCCAGGCTTTTCAGAAATTCTTTAAATTCCGAAGGATCTGCGGGCCGTTTAAAATCGATAAGATCCACGAAAAAGTTGAGCAACAGAGAAATCAAAAGGAGAATTCCCAGAATGACCATTCCATTCCGTTCCGAACGGGTGAACGAAAAATAGTCCCTCATCAGATGTCTGAATGCACCTCTTTGCATGACAGGAGATTCAAACCGTAAAAAAGTTTCAAAAAGCCGGTATGGGCGGTACCGAAAGCGTCCGATGTTCAGGGAATCAATATAATGAAAAAATGGTGGAAAAACAAGAAATCAGGAGCAGGAAGTGCAGGTTTTACATTTTCAGCAGTCCGATTCCGTTCAGGAAAATAAAGGCCAGGGCGATGGGGGCCAGGAATCTGATGATGAAGATATAAACAGGGATATAGCCGGCTTTCAGGGAGCCATCGTTCGACAATTCGGCCATTCTCTTTTCACGTCCGAAGAACCATGCCACGAAAAGGGCGATAAAAAACCCGCCTATAGGCAACAGAATATTCGCCGATGTATAATCAAGCAGTTCAAAAGTATTCAGGCCGAAAAAAGAAACCCCCTCCATGAGGCTATTCCACGACAGGGTGCACATCATCCCGAGCAATGAAACGGTTCCTGCGGCAATCCAGGTTGCCATTTTTCGCCGGAGCCGTAGTTCCTCCACGAAGAAGGCAACGATTACCTCGAGGACGGAAATGGTGGAAGTCAGGGCGGCCACCGCCAGCAAAAGGAAGAAGAGGCTGGCAAAGAATGCTCCGCCGGGCATCTGCTGAAAAATTCCGGGCAGGGTGACGAATACCAGCCCTGTGCCTTCATCGGGAGCGATGTGAAAGGAAAAAGCGGCCGGGAAGATCACAATTCCGGCGAGAACGGCCACGAGGGTATCGGTAAGGGCCACTGAAAATGAAGTACTTAAAAGACGGTCCCTGGCGGGAAAATAGGAAGCATAAGTAATCAGGGTGCCCATTCCGATGCTCAAAGAGAAAAAAACCTGTCCCAAAGCATCAAGGATTGCCGAAGAATCTATTTTCGAAAAATCAGGTTTAAACAGGAACCTGAGGCCATCCAAAGACCCCGGAAGGGTAAGGGAGCGGATTCCCAAGATGACAAGAATGACAAACAAAAGCGGCATCATGATGACAGTTGACTTTTCAATTCCTTTTCTGACGCCGAGAACGATAATTCCAGCTGTCATTCCCATGAAGATCAGGAACCAGAAAAGGGGACGCCAGGTATCGCTGCGGAATTCGCTGAACATCAGGCTCAGCTGCGCCCCGTCCTTGTTTACGAAACCGTTGGTCACCGACTGGTACAGATATTCGAGTGTCCACCCTGCCACGGTGGTATAAAAGGCCAGAATCATAAAGGCGGCGGTCACCCCCATCAAACCCACCAGGTACCACGGTTTTCCGGGGGCGAGTTTCTTAAAAGCCCCGTAAGGATTTTTCCGGGCCGAACGGCCAATGACAAATTCGGAAAGCATGACCGGAATACCGATGACCAGGACAAAGACCAGATAGATCACCAGAAATGCGGCTCCACCGTTCTCTCCCGTGAGATAAGGGAAACGCCAGATGTTACCCAGTCCGACTGCCGATCCTGCTGTTGCGGCAATGACCCCGAATTTGGTGGTAAAAGATTCCCTGCCTGCCTGATTATTACCAATATTTTTCATTTCCGGAAAAATTTCTACAAAGATATTCGCCTTCGTCAAATCACCAAGACAATGCCATCCAAACTATACCAAAAGAAGCGTTTCACCATACTACTACAAACGGATAAAGAGGAGGGAAGGGATTCTCAACCTCAGAACGGGTACCCAATGGCAAAAGAGAGGTTAAAGTCATTTCCGGTGAGCCGCCGGGCCCCGGTAACCCAACCGTTGTGTTCAGGCTGTGCCGGGTCCCGCATTTTGAGTCCCAGATCGAGTCTGAAAACAAAATAGGTAAAGTCAAACCTTAAGCCGGTTCCGGTGCCCAGGGCCAATTGCCGGTAAAACCTGCCGAAATTGAACTGAGCTCCCGGCCTGTTGTCTTTTTCATTAATAGCCCACACGTTTCCGGCATCCAGGAAAAAGGCGCCCTCCAGGAATTTGATCAACTTAAAGCGGTATTCCAGGTTGGCCTCGAGCTTGATGTCGCCCGATTGGTTGGGGTAGGATCCTTCGGGTGCCTGGTAAGTCCCGGGGCCCAGGGACCTGACCTGCCAGGCCCTTATACCGTTCGCCCCACCCGTAAAATACTTTTTTTCAAACGGAAGCACATCAAAATTTCCATAGGGCATTCCCACACCCAGGAACAACCGTCCGACCACCGAATTGTACTTGTCCAGAACGTACCCCTTTCGGAATTCCACATCTCCTTTCACATACTGGGCATAGCGGGTATCCAGCAATTTGTAAAATGAGGCGGGCTTTAATCCGGTGGTATCCGTTTCGGTAGTTTTCCGTGCACCCGTCATTACAGAGAAGAGGTTCAGGAAATTCCCGGATGATTCTGCTGAAACCCGGAGATAGTTATAGCTTTCCCTGGCCTTGACAGTCAGTGTGTTATATACATAAGAATAATTGGTGGCCAAAATCAGGTGGTCGGTAAAACTCTCCCTGATGTACAGGTCATAGATAGAATTCAGAAAGTCGGTGTCAAAGCTGGAAAGGTTCACCAGGTTAAAATCCATCAGGTTCCAGTTGTGCCGTTGGTACTCCGAAGTCATCCATTCATACCCGATCCGCAGGGTGGAGATGGTCCTGGTATAGTCGGGGCGTTGCTGAAAATTGTATCCCAGGGTGAAAAGTGATTTTGGGAGAATATTGCCGAAAGAGGGAACCAGGCTCATCGGGAAAATGAGCCGGGGCACAATCAGGGTTCCTTCCACGCCTAATTCGCGTGTATTGAAATCGAGCGATTCATTACTGACAAAGGCCTGTTGCCTTTCCATGGCTCCCTTCAGTTTCAGATTCAGGATTTCAGCCCCGCGGAACAGGTTGCGATGTGAATAATTGAGGTTTCCGGCTACCCCAAGGTTCCCTGAAGTATTGGTACCTTCAACGTCAAAGGAAGTGGATTGACGGCTTAACGGAGTCAAATCCACATGGCAGTCAAGGAGAGCGAGGTTGTCGGGAACATCCCTGAAGCTGATGTTTATAAAGCGGAACTGACGCAGTCGGTTCAGTGCGCTGAAGGTATTTTCGGCATTCCCGGCATGGTACCATTCACTGCTGTTGATACGGTTCAACCGCAAAAAGAGGTTCGGCTTATAGCGAAAATTCTCGGGAAAAATAAAGGTGTGGTTTTCCGCTACCAAAGTGTCCCTGGAAAGCGGATCCGTAGTTCCCGGAAGTACTACGTTGAAATAATAGCGCCGCAAACGGTAAGGTCTGAAAATCCTGACAGAATCAGCCTGGTTGGCCTGGGGAAGCTCCACAAACATTTCGAGATTGGCGTGCCCCGTTTTATCAATCGTATCGGCTTCAAAAAAAATCAGGGGTTTGGAAAAAAAGTAATAACCGTAATTCTGGAAAAAACGAACCAGGTGGTCCCGCTCACGGTCCAGCAGATCGAGGTCAAATACGGCATCCTTGTAGAGATATCTGCTTTTGTAGTTGTTCATGAAGAGGCTGTTCATCGCCGTATCCCTAACATCATAGGCAACTTCGCCGATCAGCCAGGGATCGCCGGTGGCTATCCGGTAGGTCAGGTTGCTCTTCTTCCCGTTTTTAATGGTATCGATGGTGAAATCCACGATGGCATTATAATATCCCTTGTTGTTCAGATATTGCGTAAGCTGGTTCTTCGATTGCAAAGCCAGGGTTTCATCGAAGATCTGCGGTGCCTCACCCGCCCGCTTCAACCAGCTTTCGGGCTTCTCTGGGGAAGAGAGATTGTAGAGCCACATGTGAAACTTGAGAAAACCCAGGATCCTGGTGTTTTCTCGCTGCTTCACATAAGAAGAAAGTTCCTCCATGTTTATTTCCTTGTTGTCAGCTTTCACATCGACCCGGTTCAGGAGAAGTTCACCCCGGGGGACGTACTTTGTGCCGGAACAGGAAGCCAGAAAAAGCAATACCGCGAAAAGCGCAGCATTTCTGTTAAAAAGACAACGGAGCCATGGAAATCTCATCACTCAGAATACTCTTATCGCAAAAATAACGATCTGTTTGGTGCGAAGTCTCCGTTTTTGGTTTTATCTTTAAAAAAATGAACGACCATGCTGGGCAAGAACCGGATAAAACTTATCAAATCGCTGGAATACAAAAAATTCAGGAACAAGGAAAAGCTATTTGTCGCCGAAGGCGTCAAACTCATCACTTCATTGTCTGATTCCGGAATTCTGATTGCAACGCTCATTGGAACCCCTGAGTTTTTTGCCGGAGCCGGGAAAGAAAAGGAAGCGGCCGGGGAAATCATCATAGCGGAAGAACCGGAACTTGCCAAAGCCAGTTATTTAAAAACTCCGCCACCCTGTATCGCGTTGTGCCGGATTCCCGATTATTCGACTGAAGAGATTTCCCCGATGGAGGAACTTGTGGTATGCCTTGATGACGTTCAGGATCCCGGCAATTTGGGCACCATTGTCAGACTGGCCGGATGGTTCGGGATCAAGGACATCGTCTGTTCAGAACAAACCGCCGATATATACAATCCCAAAGCCGTTCAGGCGACCATGGGTGCCATTGCCGGAGTACGAGTCCACTATACTTCACTGATCCGCTTTCTGGAAATGCACAAACAAGGGAACATTGAAGTGACAGGTACCTTTCTGGAAGGGGAAAACATCTACAGTGCCAGGCTTCCGGCCAACGGGATCGTAGTTCTGGGGAACGAAGGGAAAGGAATCTCTCCGGAACTCTTTTCCTCAATCACCCGGAAAATCAGGATTCCCGATTTTTCAGGAGGCCCCGGGAAACCGGAATCACTCAATGTTTCCATGGCTGCGGCCATCGTCCTGTCAGAGTTCAGAAGACGGACAGCCAGGGCATGATCTTCCGGGGAAAGCCAGCTACTCAAAGTGAAAGGAGAGGGTAAATACGTTGGATCTGAGGGATTTCAGGGCATGTGTATAGTACTGGCGTTCCTTCGCCGGATCAGGCCCCGGGGTTAATTGATCGTTTAAACCCAGGCTCACCTTTGCTTCTACCGACAACCGGAAGAACTGGAGATAATGGTCCCACCCGGCTCCCAGTTCCACATAGTACCCGTCCCTTTCCAGGCCGACGAGGTCGTATTCTGCTGCTTTCGAAATATCAAAACGCACCGCTCCTCCAAAAACCACATAGGGCCGGCCGTTATTGATCCTGTTGGCTTTGTATTTTACCAGAAGCGGCAAATCAATAAAAACCGACGGGATCGAATAATCGTAATTCTCATAAGGAGGAACGTCCAATGACATTATGACAGGGATATTGTATCTTAACTTTCTTTCACCGAACGACATCCCCGGCAGAAAACGCAGATCCAGGCTGTTTGTCATTCGAAGGTTGGAGACAATTGCCACGGTGAATCCGGGAATCAGACGGGCCACATCGGCACGTATGTTGTCATTGACATGAATTTCATCCGGATAGTTAAGCCAATTTGAAGCCGGAAAATCAGGATTCGTATGAACAGGCAGGTAATGTCTTACCCCGAAGTCGAAAGTGTTCACCCCCAGAGTGAATCCGAAATGGAGGAGCTTATCGTCGAAGGTCGTCAGATGGTTCAGCCTGGGTTTCTGCCCGGCAGCCAAGCCGGCAGTAACCATCAGAAAAACCATCATGGCCCAACGTATAACCTGCTTCTTCAACCTCATTTTCTTAAAACCCAAAATGTATTGGTTTATTGTGTCCCTGAAAATGAACTTTGTACTTTCATCCCGTAATATACCGTTGCAACCCCGAAGGTCAGGGTCCTTTTGCCGCATTCCGAAAAACCGCTATCACGCAGGATTTCCAGGAACTGTTCGCCTTCGGGAAACGCATCCACCGATTCGGGGAGGTACCGGTATGCCTGTGGATCACCCGAGACCACCTTTCCGATCCGGGGTAAAATACTGGAAAAATAGATGTTGTAAATCTGCCGGAAAGGCGACCTCACCGGTTTGGAAAATTCAAGGATCACCGCCTGCCCGCTGTTTTTCAATACACGGTACATCTCCCGGATCCCCCTCCCGGGATCCTCAAAATTCCGTACCCCAAACCCACAGAGAACAGCATCGAAAGAAGCATCTTTAAACGGTAGAACTTCAGCATCTCCCCCGAAAAAATCAATTTTGTCACCGAGCTTTTTCGCCAAGATTTTTTGTTTCCCTTTCTCCATCATAGCTCCAGAAAGATCAATGCCTGTAATCTTTTCAGGATTAAGACGCAGCGCAGCCACAGCAAAGTCACCGGTTCCTGTGGCCACATCCAGAATATGCCGGGGATGACGGTTGCGCAAATGGGATATGGCCCTTCTGCGCCAAAACCGGTCAATGTTTAATGACAAAAGATGATTTAAAAAATCATACCGTCTTGCAATGTTGTCAAACATCAACGCCACTTCCCTCTTTTTACCGAGTTCAGGGAAACTGTAAGGCAGAACCTCCATCAGAAACCGGTGGGCATTTTATCGGTAAAACCGAGCGACTCATCATCTATCCTGATCTCTCCCTTGGTCACATGCCCCAGCATGAAAAAGGGGATTTTCATTTCAGAGAGTACATCCACAAAATCGTCTTCCTTATCAGGCTCCACATCCACGACAATCCGCCCCATGGCTTCCCCGAACAGAAAAGCATCCTTTCTTGTCTCGGCATCGGTGGTGATGTCAAAACCCAGACTATTCGGGAAGGATGCCCTCAGGAGGGTAAAGAAGAGGCCTCCCTTTCCAACCGGACTGGCGCTACTGAGAAGGTTAAGGTCGTGCAGTTTCAACAAGACTTCGCGGAGGTGCACTTCCGCTTCAATGTTGAATTCAGGAAGGGGTGAATTGGAAATCCCATGATAGAACTCGAGGTACTCCGAAGCTCCTATATCATCGGAAGGACGTCCGATCAAAAAAATGTTATTCCCTTTGCTCTTGAACACATGGCTGGTAATGTTTGTTTTCCGGGGGATAATTCCCATCACACTGATAATGATGGTGGGAGGTACCGGACCATGCCCCCTGAAATAATCAAACCTGATCTTCCGGTCCGTGATTTTCATGTGGAACCGGTGTGCGGCATTTTCCAAACCTTTCTTGGCTCCTGAGGCAATCACATGCCCGTTCTGGTCAGCATAGTCTATATGATAAAGAAAAGCGCTGACTGCCAATGGCTTTGCTCCATAGCACAGCAATTTCCGGGATGCCCGCGAGATCAGGATTTCTGTAGCCAACTGAGGATTATCAGTCAGATGGTGATGAAATGCATGCGTAGTCATCGACAAACAATGTCCGGTGGAATCCAGCTCAAAGATTCCCGTTTCATCCCCATTACTGTTTTCCAGGGAATCGGGGGTAATGGTCTGATCACTGAAATCATTGAAATAATTGATGGTTGAAAGATTCGGATTAACCATCAACGTGTAAACGACATCTTCAATATTTGGCGGTTCGGCAATGTCGTCAATCGAGAAAGCAGGGTATTCGCTGTCGGTTATACTCATGGCACCGGGTATTAATTTTTTATTCTAACAAAGGTAATTAAGTGGCCGATAATTCCATAAGGTCCTCTCTTTTTTTTAATTTCGGCATTTAAAGCATTTTACCAAAATGGCCAAAATCTTACCGATAACCGGGTCTGCTTCAGTCCCTGTGATGGAAGCATCGTCCGACTGGGTGACCCCACCCGGGAATCGGGGGTTTTACCTTTATATTAACAGACAATCACAAGGATGGAAGCGCTGGTTATTACCCCGGTAAAAGATTCCCCGGAAACCACCCGCAGGACCATCGAAGCGGTAGCCGGGGCAAAAGGTGAGTTCCTCTATCTCGTGTACAACGACTTCAGCGGCAGGGAAACCACGGATTACCTCATTAAAAATCAGCAGCGACTGAAGTACCGGATGATTAATCTGCAGGATATCACCGACAATCCTTCCCCGAATTACAAACTGGTACTCCTGATGGCACAGCAGCGCGCCCTGGAATATAAGGTGCCCCTGATTCTTATTGAGTCAGATGTGGTTATCAGGGAAAATACCATATGCGATCTCCTTAAACTTTCACGAACCCTATCGAAACCAGGTATTATCGGAGTGGCAACAACCGACCGGGAGGGGAACTATAACTTTCCCTATGCACACATCAGGAAGGACGGTAAACCATGGGCGGAAACCCGGCGCAGTCTAAGTTTCTGTTGTACGATGATCACCCTGGATTTTCTGGAAAAATATGACTTTAAACAACTCTCCTCAAAGAAAGACTGGTTTGACATTCATATCAGCAGGCAGTCCCGGAAGTTGAAATTTAAAAATTACCTGGTAAAAGAGAATGGGGTTCTCCATTTGCCCCACAGCAGTCGTCCCTGGAAACAACTGAAATATTCCGATCCTCTCAAATACTATCTTGCGAAGCTTTTTAAACGACGCGACCGAATTTGAACCTTTCGTCACTTCCCTCACGATCTTCATTTAAAACCTTTCAAGGGCTACTCTGCAAATAACTATTCTTTAAACTAAAAAAGGGGAACCGTTCGGTTCCCCCTTTTTAATCAATCAATTCGGTATCACTGTTTGACCATCCGATCTGATTTGACGATGCCATCCTCGTTAAAGAGAGTGATGATGTAGACACCGGTAACCAGGTTGGAAGTACGGATTATGCTTTCAGGATTCTGGACATCGATAACGCGCTGACCGGCAATGTTTGTCACCGTAACACGGGTTAAACGGTCGCTGTTTTCAATATTCAGAACATCTCTGAAAGGATTCGGATAAACGTTGAACTCCAAGTTGGTCGGATCGATTACATCTGTTGTAGCTGAAAGGTCAACCACGTCAGCTGGAATCCTGGGCTCAAGTTTATAAAGATCATGTGCACCATTTACGATACCGGTAACTGTATAGAAGTGGCCATCAACAGGCACATAGGGATACATCCAGTCGTTCACGGTAATAGTATTGTCTTCCAGAGTTTTGATCACCCAGCTGCCATCGGGAAGCGGAGTTCCCTGGAAACGGGCACCAACGACTTTGACAAGTACGCTTTCATATTTCTCCTGTTTTGCATCAACGGGAGAATCAACCTCGATGGCGGTAATCGTCAGCGGGGCATTTACAAGAACAGCCTTGGCAGCGTTCAGCGTGGTAACGCTGTTCACTTCAGCAACCACACCATCGACAGTAATGCCAATACCTATCACAGGTGAAGTAAAGGCGTCAACCACCCAGATACCGCTCCACGGAGCTACGGCATCCTGGACGAAGTAACCAACGCCCGGGACAACGCCGGTGACAGTGCCGGTGATCTGGCGATAAGCTTCAAGCAAGGGTGAGGTTTCACCTGTTCCCTGGATTTCAGCGATCGTTGCAGTATGTACCAGGTCGTCGATGACGGTCACGACCAGCGTACGCTCACAATCGTTGTAGTCATACTTGAATTCGTAGGTACCGGCCAACAGCGTGGTATCCAATCCGGCCTCCGCATCGACCACAGCGGCTTCTTCCCACTTGTATGCGTGGAATTCGGCTTCCCGGACAACCGGGTTGGCGTTGATAACGAAGGTAGTAGTGGCTACACAACCGTGTGCATCAGTCAATACGATTTCATGTGTTCCGGCAGGATATTCGATCCGGTAGCTGCCATCCTCAGTGATCTGAGCCAGATCTCCGGCCACGGTAACCGTGTAGGGCAGGGTTCCGCCGCCCACCGTAATGGTGGCAAAGCCGGTGCATTCCAGTTCTTCGATACAACATACGCTCAACTGGAGCTTCTGCTGCACGGGAACGAAGGTAATTTCCTGGCTAACTTTCTCACAACCCATGTTGTCGATCACCTTGAACCAGTAGTGACCCATCTGATCACTTTCATGACCGTAAGTAAGCCCGGTGACTACGATTTCATTTTCGAAGGACCCGTTAAACTTTGTCCAGGTAGTGGCCGGGAATTTCTTGTAATAAATATCATAGGTACGGCCGGGTTCTCCGCTAACGGTAACCTTGACAGTTGCCGTAGGATCGCCGAAGCAGGTCATGTCCTCAAATGAGACGAATTTGATTTCCGCAGGTTTGGAGACATATTCCTCGGCATAATCCACGCAACCGTTGGCATCCTTGGCCCATACCTTGTAGGTCAGTCCGCCCGGACCCTGGAAGATGTTGACGGCTCCATACTGGGATTCAAATTTCTTAACATTGCCGTCCCAGGCTTCGTAACGATAAGTGACCGGCTGAATACCGCCGCTGAGGATACGGATTTCGAAGATCCCCGCAATGTCATCAGGACAGATGAAAGCATCCTGGGTGACATAAAGTTCAATATCGAATTCCGTGGGCTGCATCACCGCCACCTTGACAGGCTCAGATTCGCAACCGTTCACATCGATGAATACTACGGTATATTTCTCAGCATCCGGAATTTTTTCCGTACGGTTGGTACTGGCCTTAAGACTATTCATCCATGAACCAGCCTTAACATTGGAATACCACTGATCTACCGGGGCGCCGGTATAGTCAAATCCCGTCACATGAGCCGAATAGGCAGGATCACCACCAACGAGGGTGACAACCTTGATCTTGCCGTCGTCTTCGCCGAAACAGCTGGTCATACCAGTTTCAAACGTACTGCCACTGGAAACAGTACCCACCACAGGAACGGGTTCATTCACTGTCACACGGTGATTCTGGATGACTTTGCCATCGGCGTCGGTAGCATGTCCCTGGACGCAACTATTGGCATCCCTGACATAACCGATCCATTCGCCGGCTGGCACCAGGAATTCAGGTGAATCCTGCCAGGCCAGAGAAGCCAAGAAGGCTGCATCGTCGAGCGGGAAGAGATATTGGGCAACATCGCTAGCCAGAGCGATGGCATATTCATAATCAGGAGTTCCGCCGGTGGCGTTCACCTTGATCTTGCCGGTTGCCGTGCCGTGGCAGGTCACATTGTTTACCAGTTCCATGATCAGTTCCAGAGAATCGACATTGTGGATGGTTCCGGCTTCCAGACAAATTTCACAGTTGTTGGCATCCTTCACGAAGACATTGTAGTGTCCCCAGGGCAGACCCGTGAACGTGTAGAAGTTATCGGTCGGTTTTTTGGCATCCTTCCATCCCGTCAAGGGTGCGGGAACATCAATCGGACCTTCGATCTTGAACTTATAGGGAGGTACACCGCCCGTAACGCCTGTGATCTTGATTTCACCCGTTAGGGTTTCATGGCATTTTACATCGAAATATTGCACATCATAGGCAATCGGAGCGGGAGCCTCAATGGCCTTGGTTGCCGACGCCATACATTCGCCGTTCTGTTTTCCGGATTCGGGAAGCTCATAAGCCTCTTCATCGGCAATGTAGTCCGGATCCAGAATGATGGGTTTCGGATAAAGCGAAGCTGCTCTTTCCACCACCGTGGCTGTATAGTTACCCGTGCTGAGACCGGTGAAAGTATAATTGCCGGCGACAGTGGATGTGTGGCTGCCCACTTGTACTGTTCCCTTGAGGAGCTTGATTTGATAAACAAAGAGATCATTGTTTCCAGAATCATTCCATCCGCCGCCCCAGGTCACCTTCATGGTACCGTCTTTTGTTTCATTGGTTTTCCCGCAACTTTCGGGCTGTGCACAGGAGACGTTCTTGGCAACCATAGAAACCGTAAGTGCTGCGGGTTCCAGAAGTTCTATCTCACCTTCGGTTTGGCAACCATTGGCATCCTTGATCATCACCACGTAAACGCCGGCACGGGCACGCTTGTCATAAATGGTCACATCATCATTGCTCAGGGCAATTTCATACCAGTTATCCCCGTTGTTGGTCGATTCCTGGTAAGGAGGCGTACCACCGGTAATGGTATACCGGATGATCCCATCCTGGTATCCCTTGCATGAAACGTCAACCTTCTGGAGATCAAGCACCAGTTTGGCAGGTTCTTTGACTTCCACGAAAATCACATGAGGTGTGCAACCGGTTTTGTCAGACACCGTCAGCGTGTAAACACCGGCTCCCAGCCCGCTGAATAACCCGGTCTGGTTTTTAACCGTGGTAAAGCCTGTCTTGGAGAGGGTGAAGGTCAGGTTGCCATCTCCGCCGGTAGCGGTAGCTGTGATGGTGCCGTCTTTCTCACCGAAGCAGCTAACCCAGGTGGTGGTAGCTTTTCCTACAATCGGGTCAAAGCCGTCGATTTCAATCGGACCAACGATCTTGATCTGTGAAGGATCGTGAATGGCGCAGTAACTCCGCACGGCAATCCAATAGGTTCCCTTCTGAACAGCCAGGGTAAGCACACTGTCATTGGTCAGGCTGTTGTTATTTCTGAAATTTTTCCAGGTTACCTGCTCACCATACCAGTTGGGATAATCAAAAATGTCGGGCTGTTGAACCAGTACATACTGGTATTTTACACATTCTGATCCGTTGGGTTCCGTAAATTCGGTAGGAATGCAATACCCGCCGCCACTGAAAGCTTCCACTTTGATCTCGCCAGTCCAGGTATTGGCACAGGTAGCATCCGTTTCAGTCACGACAATTGACAACGGAATGGCATCAATAATTTCGATTTTCTCAATATTGGAGTAGCATCCCCATTCATCTTTGGCCACCAGGTAATAGGTGCCAGCGCCAAGGGACGTCTCATGATCTACGATTTCACCGTTGGCAACGATGTCGGCCGGAATGGTACTGGCTGTCGTCGAAACCCACAGTTTCGGATTGCGTTCCCAGATATTGCCCTGAAAGGGAACCAGAACCCAACCCGTCGCGGATGTCCAGTAACTGAACATGTCGGCATCCTCACCATCGCCGGTATGGTTTATTTCAGGATACCAGGAAAAATCGGTCATGAAACCTTCATCGAGCCCGACATGCTCATACAAGTCATCTTCATCATAGGGATCGGAATTGAACAGGTTGATCTCATCACCGGCACACTGCAGGTAAACCTTGTCCTGGAACTCAATGTAGTTTTCTCCATCAGGAACTTCGAAGACGACAGGTTCGCTGAGACATCCGTTGGCATCGGCAACGGTGATGGTATAGGTACCTGCACCGACGGCAAAGTCATTGGAATGTTCCGCCATGGAGGCCGGACGGTCGTCGATTATAAACTTGTATACATTCCCTGGCCAGGGAGTTCCGCCTTCAACAACTACGGCAATGTTGCCGTCGATATTTCCGGGGCATGACGGGGGAACCATCAGCGCCGTCAGCGGAGTCGCAACTACCGGAGTGGGCTGGGTTAGGATCTGTTCCCATGAAACCACACAGTCAGCAGTTTTGTCCCACACGGAATACCTGTATTTTACATCGGCTACGATGCCGGTGAAAACATTGCTGGTTTGCCATTCAGTGCCAACAACTTCCCATGTGCAGGTAACTACACCCCCACTTTCTTCACATACCTCTTTTTCAACCTTGTAGGCAAATTCATGGTTCGCATCTCCCGAAACCAGTGTAATGGTAACCTTGGTTGTCTCACCGTAACATTTTATCGGCGTGTAAACAATGTCAAATTCTGTGGTAAGGACTTTTATGGCATCGTCGCCGATTTCATTTTCCCATACCTGGCGGCAGCCGTTGCCGTCTTCCACCTCTACGTAATAAACGCCGGCAGGAACATCCGTAACCCTGGTATCAAGGGAGTACCATGGACTCACATTGGTTTTCCAGGAAGGATCGGTGGTGTAATGCCACCTCCAATCAGAAAGATCACCTGAACCACCTGAAATGCTACCCTCGCGAATCCAGATTTCACCCACAGGCTCATCGCAACCGGCATCGGTATGATCGACCTCAAACACGATTTTATCGGGTTCCTCCACCGTATATTCGACCGTAAATTCACAGCCGTTGGCATCGGTGATCACGAAAGTATATTTGCCCGGTTCCAGAACTTCTTTGTTGCAGGGAATCGTACCGCAAAGCACATCGACATTGCTGTCATATACCAACCTTTTCCCAACATAAACGCCGTTGACAGAAACATGGTATCCCTCTTCATACGGGGTACCGCCAGAGATAGAGAATTGGATCCGGCCGTCATCCTGCCCGAAGCAAGTGGTCATCAGTTTCATATCTTCGCCATCGGTAACTTCGATCGGTTCCAGATTATCGATCACTTCAACCGTTTTCCACGACGCCATCATGTAGGATCCGGAAATCGGGACACAATCATTGGCATCCTGAACGGCCACCCAGTATATTCCAGGAGGACGCTGCACCACATAGTTGGAGAAGGTATACTTGTTTAGAATGGTTTTGTTGCCGTTCCGAAGATGTTGATAAACCTGGTCGCCATGTTCCCACTGGCTTTCAGGAACAACATAATAAATATAAGGTTTGGTGCCGTTTTTGGCCACAATCTCAATATCTCCGTTGCCGCCAGGGCAAAGGGTATAGACAGGTGATGCCACAGTGAAAGTGAGCGGGGTTACCGCCTCCACGTCAAATTTCTTGATATAGGAAATGCAGGAGGCATCCTGGATGATCAACTGGTTGTCCACCGAAGGGGCATACACTTCCGACTTGTTGAGGGGCATATAGGTATCCCCGTTGAAAGAGTACAGCATCCCGTCTACATGGGCGGGAGTGGTTACTTCAACGGTGACATTGTCGCCCTCGCAGTTGGCAACAGCGCCGTCCACCACAACTTCCTGCCACTTCTCAGTCACCTTCAGGCTATTGTTGAAGATATTCGAATTGAGAATGTCGCACTGACCGGCATCATTCCACAGCTCCACCTTGCTCCAGTTTAATGCCGTCTGGAATACAAACTGGTTGGCCACGGAATAGTGGTGCAGGTACGCAGGTATGGTAAATTTAAGGGTGAACACCCTGATATCTTCACCGACAGGCTCCAGGGTGACAGGCGTCGTACTCGACCAGTTCATTGTTATTTTCCCGCCTGCCTCCGCGAAAGTCGCAGTCGACAGACTGGGGTGTACGCCCGTAACTCCTGTGAAATCAAAATCAGTTACGTTCGGGAAGGTGAGCTCCAGAGCGAACTGTTTGATTTTCAGAAAATCCTGCATATATACAGGAATCTGATAAGTGTTATCGATCCGATAACAATTATCATAACCACCAACCTTCAACTGATAGGTAACCTGGTTACCTTGTGCAAATGCAAAGGTCGTCAGGAATACCAATACCAATCCAAGGCCAATTTTTCGGAGGTGACACCAAATGCCAAGTTCTCCGAGCAAGAAATCTCTAGTAAATTTTTTCATAGCAACTTGCTTTTAATTGAACTTAATTGATTGATTGATTTTGATTTATTAATAAAATTATAGATTTTAAGACATACTTGTCCTATTTTTTTATCTCATAATACAAACCTACTAAATTTAAACGCAATGTACAAAATAATTGATTCATTATTTCTGAACTAATTTCATCTTTTTCTCCGGTAATTGTTAACAATCCGGCATTTTCTGGTTTAATTATCATATGTAACCTGTTCATTTCCCCGATCCCGGGAGCCGATTAACCTACCGGTTATCTGAAAAATGGCCGGTCAAATATACGTTTTTTTAAAGAAATGCGTTCAACTCAAAAAAAAATATTTGATTTTAATTCTATTTGAACCATGAAGCGTAAAAAAAGCTGCTTTGGTTTGCCGGTAATCCTCCTGTTGCTGCTGTTGACGGGATTTGTTTCCTGCAAAACCTGCGACTGTCCGGCTTATACCTCCCTTCCCGGGGGAGCAGTGCCCCATGAAGTCGGAACGCCGCCCCGGGGATAACTTTTACGGATTTTATACCATTATTATATATATGGTAAATAAAACAGTTTCCGTGAACCGGATTTCCGTGCCGGAGACCATCCTGAACCGGATTTCGGGTGTTTCCTGCCCCACACGCCTGGCAAGTCAGGAAAGGTTAGGAACTGCCGGGGAAACTGCGCCGGAGGATCTTCCCCGGAGGTCACCGGTTTAAGAAAATCTTAACCTTCAACCTTTCAGGGAAAAAGTATGACGGCGATGCCCGACAAATCAAATAATTAATGTTTACTTTGCAATATCAGACCATTAACATTCTGTAGATATTTCTAGTCTATTAACATTTATAAATCTTATCGGCTATGTCAAAAATAAAAATTGGGATTAACGGATTCGGGCGCATCGGAAGGTTGGTTTTCCGGGTCGCCATGACAAAGGAGAACATCGAAGTGGTCGGGATAAACGACCTGCTGGATGTCGATTACATTGCCTACATGCTGAAGTATGATTCGACGCACGGTCTCTTCAAGGGCACCGTGGATGTGAAAGACGGCATGCTGGTGGTGAACGGCACTAAGATCAGGGTAACCCAGGAAAAGGAACCTGCCTTGCTGAAGTGGAATGAAGTGGGTGCCGAATATGTGGTGGAAGCCACGGGTCTCTTCCTTGACAAAGCCAAAGCCCAGGGGCATATTGATGCAGGCGCCAAAAAAGTGGTGATGTCGGCTCCTTCGAAAGATGACACACCCATGTTTGTGATGGGAGTAAACCATACGACCTATACCAATGACATGGACTTCGTCTCCAATGCCAGTTGCACCACCAACTGTCTGGCCCCCGTCACCAAGGTGTTGCATGACAATTTCGGCATCGTCGAAGGACTGATGACCACCGTTCATGCCACCACGGCCACCCAGAAAACCGTCGACGGTCCTTCGAAGAAAGATTGGAGAGGCGGACGCGGCGCCGGGCAGAACATCATCCCTTCCTCCACCGGAGCTGCCAAAGCCGTCACCAAGGTGATCCCCTCCCTGAAAGGGAAACTCACCGGGATGGCTTTCCGCGTACCCACCCCCAACGTTTCGGTCGTCGACCTCACCTGCCGCCTCGAAAAACCGGCCCCCTACGCTGAAATTTGCGCCGCCATGAAAAAGGCTTCCGAAGGAGAACTCAAAGGCATCCTCGGCTATACCGAAGATGCCGTGGTATCGACTGACTTCCTGGGCGATCCCAGAACCTCAATCTTCGATGCCGGCGCCGGAATCGGACTGAATGACAACTTCGTGAAAATCGTCGCCTGGTACGACAATGAATGGGGCTACTCCACCAAACTCGTGGAACTCATTGAATACATGAATTCTGTTAAGTAAACAACCATACATTAACATAATGAAAGGGGCGACAATCGCCCCTTTTTTCGTTCATTACGGCAGAGCATAAGCCAAGCCTGGTACCGCGGCCTTCCGGACAGGACAACAACCCTTGACAACAACCGCCAGGCCCCTGGTATAAGATATTGCCGGGCAAAGGTTTTACGAAGTGGCATTGGCTGCACGTCTGCCAACCAAAAAAGATTTAACATTTTTTATAAATCGGTTTTATTAGAACAAATGTTTCATCCACCGAGAATGGAATACCCGATTTAATCTCTCATTCATAAGAAGATATGCCTGCTCTTTTTCTGTCTGAACCACATTTTACAGGGTTGGCACCGCAAGGTCACACCTCCCTGAAGCTTTTAAACTGTTGCTTATTATGAAAATTCCTTTATAAATTTGACCCGGCATAATCCATCAACTTATGATTTATCAATTCAGGTGTAGTTGTCAGGAATCCCCACATTTTCAGCTGGAAATTGATGCTGATTCACAACACTCCTTTTTTGATCTTCACCTTGCCCTCCAGTCCTGCCTTGGTTTTCAGCCTTTGGAACTCGCCTCGTTTTTCATACCGCTGGCACGTGGAAGAGAACAAATAGAAGTTACACAATCGGGCGGATTGAAAACAGCCAGGGTATTCCCCATACGGAACACGCTGCTCGGCGACCTGATGAAACCCGGCATCCGGTTTTTCCGGTATGTCTTTGATTTAATGAATGACCGATATTTACAGATACAACTAACCGGAACGATTATGGAAAAGAATCTCAGGGAACCACTTGTCAGGATGAACCGGGGTAAAGCACCGGTTCAGATCATGGATGAGGAGCTTCAGGAAGAGGTGTTCGATAAACTTAATAAGAAAAAACCAAATGCTGATTATGGCATCCTGACTGACTATTATGAAATTTTCGGGGAGATGGAGGAATATGTCCTTTAGTTCCTCTTTCTGAGCTGAATTCTCTTTTTTTTACGGAATCTGAAACTGACCGGCCTCTCATGCCGGTCAGTTTTTTTATTCCCGCAATTGTATCTTTGTCCCAGTAAATTGCAACGAAAAATGGATTCTACACTGGTGGTCATAGCAGGTCCGACAGGAGTCGGCAAGACCAGGGTCAGCCTGGAAACAGCCCGCCATTTCGGGACGGAGATCCTGTCGGCCGACTCCCGGCAGATGTACAGGGAGATGAGGATCGGAACCGCCGTTCCTTCTATGGAAGAGCTGGCGCTTGTAAGGCACCATTTCATCGGGAACCTCTCCATCTCCGATTATTACAATGCCAGCCGCTATGAGGAGGAAGCCATCGCTTTGCTGAACCGGCTTTTCCGCCGGTCTCCTGTCGTGGTCCTCACCGGCGGATCGATGCTGTATGTCGATGCCGTTTGCAACGGGATCGATGACCTTCCCACCATCGATCCCCTCATCAGGGACCAACTCCTCCGCCAATACCACAGAGAAGGGATCGGGAGCCTGAGGGAACTGGTTCGTCAGCTGGATCCCGAATACTACCGGACAGTCGACCCTGATAATCCCAAAAGGCTGCTCCATGCACTGGAAATCTGCATGATGACAGGCAAGCCTTATTCCTCCTTTCTGAAACGTGAAAAGAAACAACGCTCTTTCAGGATCCTGAAGTGCGGACTGAACATGGACAGGAAGAGCTTGTATGAGCAGATCAACAGGAGGGTGGACGAGATGGTGGCTGCCGGACTTGAAGAGGAAGCCCGGGGGCTGTTACCCTTCCGGTCCCTGAATGCCCTCAATACGGTGGGATACCGCGAGTGGTTCTCTTTTTTTGACGGCGCATGCACCAGGGAAGAAACCATCGCACAGATCAAATCCAATACCAGGCGATATGCCCGCAAGCAATTGACATGGTTCCGCAGGGATCAGGCCATCACATGGTTTCATCCCGATGAAACAGAAAAGCTGATCACATTCATCGAAAAGGAAATAAAACCGGCAAAATAACGAGAATGTGCTGTTTTTCTTATTCCATTTCCTAAATTCGTAACCTGGATGAAGAGGCAACCATTGTTGCTCATCTGAAACTAACACGTCATTTCAATGAAAGTTGTAATTCTGGGTCCTGCCCATCCGTACAGGGGGGGGATCGCCGCCCTGAATGAGAGGCTGGCCCTCGCCATGGGGAGGGATGGGCACAACGTGAGAATCATCACTTTTACGTTGCAGTACCCCGGATTCCTTTTCCCCGGAAAAACACAGTTCACCGATGATCCGCCCCCTGCAGGGATCATCATAACCAGGAAAATCAACGCCATCAACCCCCTGAACTGGATCAGGACGGGGATCTCCCTCCGGAAGGAAAGGCCCGATTTGGTCATTGCCCGCTTCTGGATTCCTTTCATAGGGCCTTCCCTGGGGACCATTTGCAGGATCATCCGCAAAAACCGGCACTCCCTGATCCTGGGCCTTGCCGATAACATCGTGCCCCACGAGAAAAAACCGGGCGACAGGATGCTGACCGCCTATTTCATCCATTCGTTAGATGGCATCGTGGTGATGTCAAAAAGCGTCATGGACGACCTGGATGGTTTCGACCCCAATAAACCCCGCAAATACGGACCCCACCCGATTTACGACCACTATGGCCGGATCTACGGCAGGGAAGAAGCTCTGAGAAACCTTCGCCTGGACCCCGGCTACCGGTATATGCTCTTCTTCGGACTGGTCCGCGATTACAAGGGATTGGACCTGGTGATCGATGCGATGAAGGAGCCGCGGCTGAAACACCAAAACGTCAGGCTGATCGTGGCCGGAGAGTTTTATTCCGACAGGGAGAAATATCTCGACAAAGTGAAAAAATCAGCCCTGGAAGAGCAGGTTCTCTTCTTTGACCGTTATATTCCCAACAGCGAGGTGGAAGACTTTTTCAATGCCGCCGACATTGTTGTCCAACCTTACAAAAGTGCTACCCAAAGCGGGGTAACCCAGGTAGCCTATCATTTCAACAAGCCGATGCTGGTGACCCGTGTCGGCGGGTTGGCTGAAACCGTCGCACACGGCAGAGCAGGGTATGTATGCCAGCCTGAAGCCGGGGAAATCGCTGAGGCTCTCCATGATTTCTTTTCCAATGACCGGAAAAAAACGTTTGAAACCTATGTGGCTGCAGAAAAGCAGCGGTTTGGATGGGATCATTTTACAAAGCTGTTTTACGATTTAAAGGAAGAATGTGATGCGAGAAAAAATTACGGGGACCATTCGTAAGGCAATTCTGGTGAAAGAAGCGCTGCTCACTGATAGTGATCTGCTGGACAAAACGGAGGAGGCCATCCGTATCATTTCAGAAGCGCTGAAAGGCAGAAGAAGGGTGCTCTTCTGCGGAAACGGGGGAAGTGCCGCCGATGCCCAGCATCTTGCCGCAGAGCTTTCCGGGAAATTCTATCTCGACCGCACAGCCCTGAATGCCGAGGCCATCAACCTCAATATTCCGTTTCTGACCGCTGTGTCGAACGATTACGATTACAGTTACTCCTTTGCCCGCTATCTCGAAGGGGCCGCCGCACCGGGCGACGTGCTTCTCCTCCTCTCCACATCGGGGACATCACCCAATATCGTCAGGGCTGCCCGTTATGCCTCCGCAGCAGGGATCCGCACCATCGCCCTTACCGGGGCAACCGGGGGAGATCTGCTTTCGCTGGCTGACATCACCCTCCGTATTCCCTCGGCCGACACACCCCGGATCCAGGAAGCCCACATGCTCCTGGGACATGTCATCTGCGAAGAGGTGGAACAACGGATCTTCGGGAAAAACGACGGCTGACAACTGATACGGGAACCATGCAGAATAAGGCGCTTTTCCTCGATCGCGACGGAACCATCAACGTGGAAAAGAACTACGTTTTCAGAATTGAAGATTTCGAATTCAGGGAAGGAATTTTTGAACTGGTACGGGAATATTCCTCCCAGGGATATCTTATTTTTGTAGTGACAAACCAGGCAGGAATTGCAAGGGGGCTGTACACCGAAGAGGATTTCCAGCTTCTGAACGATTATATGGTCAGCCAATTCCGTGAAAAAGGGATCGTCATTGCTGACGTGCGCCATTGTCCCCACCATCCAGAATTCACCGGGCGGTGCAGGTGCAGGAAACCCGAACCGGGAATGATCCTGGACCTGATCGGGGAGTATGACCTCGACCCGGAAGCCTGTGTACTGATCGGCGACCGGATGCGCGATATCCTGAGCGGATTGCGAGCCGGAATCGGGGTCAATTATCTGGTAAAAGAAACAGGAAGGATAACCATCGAAGATGTCACTGTTTACAAAAGCTGAAATCAGGCAAATCAACGACTGTTACGATGACCTGAAAAGGGAGATCGGAAAAAGGTTCGATGCGGAACGGATGGAGAAGGTCGGCAAGGCGTTTCTTTTCGCCAATGCCGCCCATGATGGGATCCGCAGAAAATCAGGTGAGCCCTATATCATCCACCCCATTGCAGTGGCCACCGTTGTGGCGCGCGACCTCGGCCTTGGCGCCACCTCGGTCATCGCCGCAATTCTCCACGATGTGGTGGAAGATACCGACTATTCGACGGAAGACATCCGCAACCTCTTCGGGGAGAATGTTGCCAGGATCGTGGACGGACTTACCAAACTGTCGGGAGAAATGGATACCCGTCAGGCTTTGACCCTGAAAAAGATGCTCATGACCCTCTCCGACGATGTGAGGGTGATCCTGATAAAACTGGCCGACCGGTTGCACAATATGCGGACGTTGGAGTCGCTCCCCCCTCTGAAGCAGCTCAAGGTGTCGGGAGAGACCCTTTACCTGTACGCCCCGCTGGCCCACCGGCTAGGACTCTATGCCATCAAGAACGAACTGGAGGAGCTAAGTTTCAAATTCAAACATCCCGAAGATTACAAACACCTCCTGTACCAGCTTCACGACCAGGAAGAAAAACGGAATTACCTGGTCAACGAATTCATTGCCCCCATCCAGCTTCGGCTCGCCGAAGAGGGTATAGAATGCACCGTTACCCACCGGCTGAAATCGATGTTCTCCATCTGGACAAAAATGCATACCAAAGGTGTCACCTTCGATGAGGTATACGACCTGCTGGCCATCCGCATCATTCTGAAAGCCAAACCCAACATTTCAGAAAAAAGACAGTGCTTTGAGGTGCTTTCGCTGGTGACAGACATATACCCCCCCAAGCCTGACCGGATCCGCGACTGGATCACCATGCCACGCGCCAACGGATACGAATCTCTCCACGTGACCGTCATGGGCCCCCAGGGCAAATGGGTAGAAGTGCAGATCCGCACCGAAAGGATGGACCAGATCGCGGAATATGGCTTCGCCGCCCACTACAGGTACAAAGACGCCCCTGCTCCCGAAAACGAACTGGACCGCTGGATAGAACGGATAAGAGATCACCTCGAGAATTCGGAATACGATGCATTTGAATTCCTCGATGAATTCAAACTCGACCTCTTCGCTTCTGAAATCGTGGTGTTCACCCCTAAGGGAAAAACCATCAAACTCCCCAAAGGCGCCACTGTCATCGATGTAGCCTACGAAATCCATACCAACCTGGGCAACAAATGCATCGGAGCCAAAATAAACCAGAAACTGGTGCCCCCCAGCCATGTCCTTCAAAACGGCGACCAGGTGGAAATCCTGACCTCCGAAAACCAGATACCCCAGCAACAATGGCTCAGCTTCATCACCACAGCCAAAGCCAAAAGCAAGGTCAAAAACGCCCTGCGCTCCGAAAAAAAACAACACCTTGAAGCAGGCAGGGAATTGGTCGAAGAAGCCATCAAAAAACACAAAGCACCCCTGGTGGCAAATACCATAAAAAAAATCATCGCCCATTATAACCTGAACAACAAAGAACAACTCTTCTCGGAAGTGGGCATGGGTATCATCCAACTGGACGACCTCGGAAAAATCCTGTCCTTGAAATCACGCAATAAATTCATCAAATACTGGAACATCACCTTCAGGGGAAAAGATAAGGGAATCGAAATCCCGGGAGAGGAAGAACCGGGAGAAGATGCCACCGGCTTGCTGGATAAACAAAAACCATTCCTCCTAAAGGAAAATCCCGATAAGATCGCCTATAGCCTCGCCAAATGCTGTAATCCGATTCCGGGAGATGACGTCATCGGGTACATCAGCTCGGGAGACCATGTCATCATCCACAAAAAAATATGCCCGAAAGCCGAAAAACTGGTCGCCAGCCGCAGTGATAAAATCATAACCGCCGAATGGACCAAATTCAAAAAACTCTCATACCTCACCCGCCTGAACCTGAACGGATTCGACCGGATCGGCCTTGTCAGCGATATCACCACCATCATCTCCAAACTCCATAGCATCAACATGCGGTCTGTCAAATTCGACACCCACGACGGACTTTTTGAAGGAGATCTTTTCCTCTATATCCACAATACCGAAGACCTGAACATCCTCATCGGCGAACTGGCCAAAGTCAAAGGGATCAACAAAGTCACCCGAGTCGAAAACCTGAATGATTAATCGGCACTACCCATCTTTTCTCTGAAAAATATCCTATTTTTGAACGTCTATTTAAATTTGGTTTAAGTATGAATAATCAAAAGACAAGAGATACCGTAAAAACCATTTTCAGGGAATACCTTGAATCTCACGGGCACAGGAAGACTCCTGAGCGTTTCGCCATTGTGGATGAGATATATTCCCGCGACGGCCATTTTGACGTGGAATCGCTTTACATATCCATGAAGAATAAGAACTACAGGGTGAGCCGGGCTACGTTATACAACACCATTGACCTGTTGCTGGAATGCAAATTGCTGGTCAGGCACCAGTTCGGCAAAAATATTGCTCAGTTTGAAAAGACTTTTGCGACCATCCGGCACGATCATCTCATTGACATGACTTCCGGCCAGGTACTTGAGTTCTATGATCCCCGCATCCGTGAGATCATTGAAGAGGCTTGCAAAAAGAACAACTTCCGGTTATCGCACCACTCCCTGTACATCTATGGTCATCGTACCGACAGCGATCATCAGGAAGCTCCCTAAGCGTGTCGCTTGAATTTTTAACGTTTCGCACTGGTAAAAAAATACTATTTTTAACCGCTCCGATGCCGGGTTCTGCAATGCGCCCTGGCAGATCCCGGAGCATTGGTCTCCTGATAATAAATGCATATCGATGAAAGCAGACGTTTTGTTAGGCCTGCAATGGGGCGATGAGGGGAAAGGCAAGGTGGTGGATGTTCTTACCCCCGAGTATGATATCATTGCCCGCTTCCAGGGAGGCCCGAATGCCGGGCACACTCTTGAATTCAGCAATATCAAACAGGTGTTGCACACCATTCCGTCAGGGATTTTCCGCAAGAACAAAATCAATGTCATCGGTAACGGAGTCGTCATTGATCCCATTATCTTTAAAAAGGAAATAGAATCTCTGCGGGAAAAAGGATTTGATCTTTCCGGAAACCTGTACATTTCGAAAAAAGCGCACCTGATCCTGCCGACCCACCTGCTGCTTGACAAGGCTTCGGAAGAGTCAAAAGGCAAGACAAAAATCGGTTCCACGCTGAAGGGGATAGGACCTGCTTATCGCGACAAGACCGGAAGGGAAGGTTTGCGGGTAGGCGACATCCTCACCGGATTTGTTGAGAAATACAGGTGCCGCACCGAAAACCATAAAAACCTGCTCAGCAGCTATTATCACCGCGAATACCGGGAAGCCCTGGAAATCCACGAAAAAGAGTGGTTTGAAGGCATTGACGTCCTCAAATCGTTCAGGCTGATCGACAGTGAAGTTTTCATCAATCAGATGCTCGACGAAGGGAAAACGGTGCTTGCGGAAGGTGCCCAGGGCACACTGCTCGATATTGATTTCGGATCGTATCCGTTCGTGACCTCTTCGAACACCATCTGTGCCGGAGCCTGCACGGGACTGGGACTGCCCCCCGGGAAAATCGGGAAAGTCCTCGGAGTTTTCAAGGCCTACTGCACCCGCGTCGGCAGCGGTCCCTTTCCTACGGAATTGAAGGATGAGACCGGAGATCTGATCAGGGACGCCGGCAGAGAATTCGGGTCCACGACTGGCAGGCCAAGGCGTTGCGGATGGCTCGACCTGGTCGCACTCAAATTTTCCATCATGCTGAACGGCGTGACAGAACTGATTATGATGAAAGCCGATGTCCTTGACCGGTTCGAAACTCTGAAAGTGTGCGTTGCCTATGAAACCGGGGGAGTGGTTTCTGAAACCTTCCCTTTCGAAATCGAGGATGATCTCAAGCCGGTGTATGTCGACCTCCCCGGATGGCATACTTCCCTGACGGATATCCGGAACTCCGGGGATTTCCCAGGAAATCTGAAAAAATACATCCGCTTCATTGAAGAGGAAACCGGTATCCCGGTGACCATTGCCTCCGTCGGACCCAACCGGAACCAGACGATCATCCTGTAAGGCTGAGGTTGAGAATAGTGGCATAACGCCATGTCAAAATAAAGAAGGAAGAAAATCGATACATTATGTCTCCCGACAGGTATCCGTCAAAATTGCTGGAAAATGCAGTGAATGAATTTGCCCGCCTTCCGGGTGTCGGCAGGAAAACCGCCCTTCGGCTGGTTCTTCACCTCCTCAGGCAGGAAAAGGAGGATGTTGCTTATTTCAGCAACACCCTCATCAGGCTAAGGAATGAGGTGATGCGCTGCGGAATCTGCCACAACATTTCCGACACAGCCATCTGCGATATCTGCGGAAATCCTTCCCGAGATGCCGGAATTATATGCGTTGTGGAAAGCATCCGCGATGTGATGGCTATTGAAAATACCCATCAGTACAACGGACTGTACCATGTACTGGGAGGAATCATCTCTCCCATGGACGGTATTTCGCCTTCCGACCTGGAAATCGAATCGCTGGTAAAGAGAGCGGGAGCGGGCGGAATCACGGAAGTGATCCTGGCACTGCCTACCACCATGGAAGGCGACACCACCAACTTTTACATTTTCAGAAAGCTGAAATCTTTTGAGATCGCCGTTACCACCCTCGCCCGCGGAATCTCCGTTGGAGATGAACTCGAATATGCCGATGAGATTACCCTGGGGCGCTCCATCCTCAACCGTACCGAGTTTGAAAAAAGTATGAAGTAAAGACCATGAAGCTTTCCGTCATCATCGTCAACTACAATGTAAAGCCATTCCTCGAGCAGTGCCTTTATTCGGTTATGAAGGCCGCTGAAAAGATCGACGCGGAGGTTTTTGTGGTGGACAACGCTTCGGTTGACGGCTCCTGTCCGATGGTCCGAGAGAAATTCCCGTCGGTCAGGCTTTTAGAAAACAAAACCAATACGGGCTTTTCCGCAGCCAACAACCAGGCGATCAGGATCTCTTCGGGGGAATTCATCCTCCTGCTCAATCCCGACACCGTTGTAGAAGAAGACACCTTTTCCCAGACCCTCCGGTTTATGGAAGAGCATGCCGATGCAGGCGGGCTGGGGGTTAAAATGATTGACGGCAAGGGGAAGTTCCTCCCCGAGTCGAAACGCGGTCTTCCGACACCGTGGGTTGCCTTCTACAAGATTTTCGGACTCGCGAAATTGTTCCCCCGCTCCCGTCGCTTCGGGAAATACCATTTGAGCTACCTGGATGAAAATTCGACCTGCAGGGTGGATGTCCTGTGCGGTGCCTTTATGCTGCTGCGCAGGGAGGTTCTTGACAAGACCGGCCTTCTCGATGAGGCCTTTTTCATGTATGGAGAGGATATTGATTTAAGTTACAGGATTTTACAGCAAGGGTACAACAACTACTATTTCCCGGGGAGCACCATCATCCATTACAAGGGAGAAAGCACCAAGAAGGAGAGTCTCAACTATGTGAAGGTGTTTTACAATGCCATGGCTATTTTTGCCCGCAAGCACTTCTCTTCTGGAAACGCGCGCATTTTCACCCTGCTCATTCATCTGGCCATTTATTTCAGAGCTTTGATGGCCATCATCCAGCGGTTGTTCCGCCGCATTTACCTGCCTCTTCTTGACGCCCTGCTGATCTGGGCCGGATTCCTGCTGATCCTTCCTTTCTGGGAAAGGATCATGTTCGAACCGGGCTATTATCCTGCCATCTATCTCCGGTGGGTCGTTCCGGCCTATATCCTCTGCTGGCTTGTGGGAATACAGGTGTCGGGAGGGTACCGGAAACCCGTGAACCTCCTGCATCTCGCCAGGGGAATCCTTTGGGGGACCATCGCTCTACTCATCGCTTACTCACTCATCAGTGAAGAATTTCGTTTTTCCAGGGTGATGATCCTCATTGGAATGGCCTGGGCCTTGCTGGCATTGCCAATGCTCCGCCTTCTCTTCAACAGGATGAAAATCACGGGCTTTGAACTTGACATTGAAAAACCCAAAAGAATTGCCATCGCAGGAGACCCGCCTGAAACCGGCAGGGTCAGGGAATTGCTGACCCACTCTCCCGTCAGGCCGGTTGTTGCCGGTTATGTTTCCCTTTCTCCCGACGGAGAAGGCCCCGATTACCTGGGGACCGTTGACCAGTTGAAAGAGATCATCCGGGTCAACCGCATTGAGGAGATCATCTTTTGTTCCGGAAACCTCAGTTCGGGAAATATCATCAGGGCCATGCTCGATTTGTCGGACCTCGACGTCGATTACAAAATCGCCCCTCCCGAAAGCCTCAGCATCATCGGAAGCAACTCCATCCATACCGCAGGCGACCTTTACCTCCTGAATATCAACGCCATTACTCGCCGCAATAACCGGAAGGCAAAACGCATTTTTGACATCGCCGTGGCAACAGCCCTTCTCCTGTCATCAGCCGTGCTGGTATGGTTCATGAAGAACAAGATGCAATTCTTCAAAAACGGACTTTGGGTGATCAGCGGGAAACGGTCATGGGTGGGTTATATTCCCGGAAACATAGAAGACCTCCCCGTTATCAGAAAAGGAGTGCTCCATCCGGGAATGCTCTTCCCAGCCCAAAGCCTTGAACCCACCAGAATCAGACAGCTCAATATCCTCTATGCCAAAGATTACCGGTCCTGGAATGACCTCGAAATCGTTTTCCGGAACTGGAGAAAACTCGATAACGAATTCCATGAAATACCCTCCCGCCCCGGGCAGGATCTGACGGATGAATAATGATATTCTTGCATATGGCAACGTGGTCTTGCGGGCACTGGAACCCGAAGATCTGGACCTTCTATACGAATGGGAGAATGATTCTTCCCTATGGGAATTAAGCAACACCAAGGCTCCTTTCTCCCGGCATATTCTTGCCTCTTACCTGCAAAATGCCACCCCTGACATTTATGAACAGAAACAGGTCAGGCTGATCATCCAGTCACTCCAGGGAAAAGCTGTCGGGGCGGTCGACCTCTTCGACATCGATCTTTTTCACCAGCGTGCCGGAGTGGGTATCCTGATTCACAAAAAGGAAGACCGGCGACACGGCTATGCTTCCGATGCGCTGAAAGCGTTTGAGAACTACGCCCAGGAAATTGTGGGGGTCAGACAATTGTATGCCAACATTGCAGAGGATAACTCCGAGAGTATCGAGCTTTTTCAGAAAGCAGGCTATCATCTGACCGGTATCCGGAAGAAATGGCTGAACACGCTGCGCGGATGGAAAGATGAGTGGTTTTTTCAGAAGATTCTGCGCGATCCTCCGCCATATTAAAAAAAGAATTATATTTGCGGTCGCAAAATCAGATGGTGGATGTAGCTCAGTTGGTTAGAGCGTCGGATTGTGGTTCCGAAGGTCGCCGGTTCGAGCCCGGTCTTCCACCCGGGAACCGGTTGATGGCCGGTTTTTTTATAGTTTCCTCTTTTCCAGAAGACTCCCGTCCCTCTCCAGCAGGAGAGAGTACCTGTCGAGATTCTTGTCCCGGGCTATGATTTCATAAAAGAAGTTTCCCTGCCTGTTGATTTCAATGAGGTTCATCAGTTCACCCACCGCAAGCGCCTCTCTTTTAACTTCCGGAGTAACCATCGACAGGGGTAAATTGCGCTTGCTCACCAAAAGCTCCCCTTCCTCGTTGAAACAGGCGATACACTCCTTATCCTGATGATAAAAGACCGCTTCATACCCTTCTTCTTCCTTAAACCACTCCACGTTCAGCAGTTGACCGTATAGGGAATACAAAGCCTGTACTATCTTCTCGGGCGGCAAAAAATCATTCGTCGGAATAAAATGGTGAAAGATAGAAGTCATGAAATTCTTTTAGCTATTGACGCAGAAAGTGGTGAAAAGTAACGCCACCCCCACACAAATATCAGGAATAGCGTTCCCGGTAAAGGTAATAAACCCTCGTCCGGGCCCTCTTTAACCTCATTTTGACCGCATCTTCGCTGACGCGAAGGGTTTGGGCGATCTCCTTCAGGGACAGCTGATCCTGGTATTTCATCAACAGCAAAGCCTTTTCTTCAGGGTGTACCAACTCAAGGATGGCCATAACATTTTCAAAAGTAGCCCCTGACAAGTCCTCTTCCGACTCATCGGGGATCTCGGGAATGACATTCGTCTTGTTCCAGTCGGGGTAGTGGAGTCTCTTCTGCAAACGCAGATAATCAATGCAATAATTGTAGGTAATGGAATAAACCCAGGAAGAGAATGAGGAAGTTCCCCTGAAACCGGGCAACTTCTCATACACCTTGGTCAGAATGTCGTTTGAGAACTCCTGTGCGATTTTCCGATTTTTCAGAAAACTAAATACTTTATCCACAACCTTTTGATGGTAACGGCGATATAAAATCTCAAACAATTCAGGCTTGTTTTCGCTGAGGATTTTCTCAATAACCGCCTCATCTTTCAACCTGGCATTGCTCTCATTCTGTACGTTTCCCATAAAAACCGGCATTCTGCAATCCGTTTTTTATTAAAAAAAAACCACATTTCCTGTTACTTCTCCGGAATCCTTCGTCTAAATGAAGAATTCGTTCTAAATTGGCCCATCCGGTTAAACAGGATCTAATTCGATAAAATTAAATACTTTAAACAAAATTAATTTTTTTATTGTTATGAAAAACAAATTTGTACTTGGTTTTGTGATGATCAGCTTTGTAGTAATGCTGAGCAGTTGTGCCAAAGTTCCGCAAGCTGAGCTTGATGCATTAACCGCCGCCATTGAAGATGCACGTGCAGCTGGCGCCGATGTGTTTTTACCTGTTGAATTTGCAGCTCTGCAGGATTCTATGAACGCCATCAACACGATGGTTGAAGAGCAGAAAGGCAAACTTTTTGGCAATTTCAAGGCCGTCAGCGGCAAGATTGCAGAGCTTACCGCCACTGCAACTACCGTGAAAGACAATGTTGAAGCCCGCAAGGTTGAAGTGAAAGATGAAATTGACAACCTGATGGTTGAAGTCAGCACCCTGGTTGGCGAAGCCAAAGGTTTGGTAGCTAAGGCTCCCCGCGGGAAAGAAGGTGCGGCAGCCGTTGAGGCCATCAAAACCGAAATCGGCGTTGTCGAAACTGCAATCTCTGAAGCTGCCGGTAAACTGGAAAGCGGCGACCTTATGGGCACCCTCGATCAGCTGAAAGCTGCCAAGGAAAAAGTGACTGCCATTACTACTGAATTAACCGATGTTATTGCCAAGTACAAAGGCAGGTAATAAGTTAATTTGTTTATTGTTTTGTTTCATGAAATCCCCGGAGTTTGTCTCCGGGGATTTTTTTAGATTTTCACAATGGGGCATTCTATCCGCGGCAAAAGAAAAAAATGGTCGTTTTTGGCAGTCATTGTCCTTCTCTTATTGGCGGTCAGTATATATGTTTACAATCGATGGCCCGAATCCCCCGTTTTAGAAATGAAAGCCGCCGGAAACACGGTTGCCCTGGCACGCGACGCCGGTGCCGACAAATATGCCCCTGATCTTTTCCGGGAGACCTGTAAGCTTTACGACTCAGCTATGGTCTACTGGAAAACGGAAAACAAACGGTTTTTTCTGAACCGCGATTATCAAAAAACCCTCTCCTATGCCCGTCAGACCGGGGAAACGGGAATGAAAGCTTACGAAAAGGCCAGAAAAAAGGCAGGCAGCGTTCATCACACCACCGCTGAAACCCTGGCAGAACTGGAAAAAATCATGGAGGATTTCAAACAGGTCTATGGCTCCCTGCCCCTGCCCAAAAAGCTTCGTGAGAATTTTAACCAGGCAGCCATGATCATTTCCGAAGCCAAACTTGCCCGTGAAAAAGGAGATTTTCACATCGCGGAAGCCAAGCTCGAAAAAGCGGAAAAAATGGTGATGGAGGCCGAAAAGAAAGCCCGGAAAATGATTGATGACTATTTTGTATCTTTACCCCAGTGGACCTCCATGGCAGAGGAAGCGGTTAACAGATCGGCAGCACAACACTCAACGGTAGTCATTGTCGATAAAATGGCCCGCAAGTGCAGAATCTACAAATCGGGGAAACAGGCTGCCGAATTTGATGCCGAATTCGGCCCTAACTGGATGACACAGAAAATGCGCAAAGGCGATCAGGCTACCCCTGAGGGCCTATACACCATCGTTCAGAAAAAAGAGAAACGAAGAACTATTTATTACAAAGCCCTGCTTATCAATTACCCCAACAATGAAGACAGAATCAGGTACCAGCGCAATATCGCCGACGGAAAGGTTTCAGCAAGGCATGATATCGGAGGTTCCATCGAGATTCACGGACATGGGGGACGGGGATTTGACTGGACCAACGGGTGTGTCGCACTTTCAAACAAGGATATGGATGTTATCTTCAGCATGGTTTCTGAAAATACACCGGTGGTCATTGTAGGATCCGTTGAACCATTTGAAAAATATCTGAAGAATGCAAAGAAAAAACAAAACGGAGAATAACGGACAGATTCCTTCCCGCGACGATTCCTTGCCCGGGATGATAGAAACCGACCCCCTGGAAGAGGCCCCCCGGAGGAGGCGCACAGTTGAAACACTCCTGGCGATTGCGGTTTATATGGCATTTGTCCCCTTTATGCTTTATCTGTCTCCCAAGATTCCGGAAATGCTCATTTCTTCAAAACTCCCCGGAAAAAGCCTGTTGGAAGCACCGGATGAAAAAAGGGTGAAGAAATACAAAGCTGAGATTTCTGCGCTGGAAAAGAGATTTGACAGGTTCACGCCCGGCAATGCGTACCTGGTCGTCAATACCACGGAGAACAAATTCTCCCTTTACAGAAACCGCAAAATTGTCCGCGAAGGGCTCTGTTCCACGGGAAGTTATATCAGTCTCGAGGGAGAAGGGGACAAAAAATGGATTTTTAAAACACCCCGGGGGGATTTTAAAGTCAGGGGAAAAATTACAGATCCGGTATGGCGAAAGCCCGATTGGGCATTTGTGGAAGAAGGGCTGCCCATCCCACCGGCAAATCATCCTTCCCGTTACGAACGGGGAGTATTGGGAGATTATGCGCTGGCTCTGGGGGACGGTTATCTGATCCATGGGACACTCTACCAGCGATTCCTGGGGATGCCCGTCACCCACGGGTGTATCCGGATGAATGATGCAGACCTGAAGGAAGTGTATGAAACCCTCCCCGTAGGGGCCAAAGTATTTATTTACTGATGATGAAGACACAATCAAATCAGCAAAACCCGAAACAAGGCAGCACTGCAAAAACCATCTTTCTGAAAGTGATCCCCTTGGTGCTAACTGCCTGGCTGGCAATTTATACCCTGACCATGGGCATCGCAGTCCATAAACAGGTGAAAGCCTTTCAGTCACAAGGCAATCAGGGCGGCGACACACTCTCCTGGTCATCCGAAGAATGGCAGCTCCTGAAAGACAAAACCTTCCTCGAAGCCAGAATTGCACTTGCCGGGGATGATTCCATCGCCATGACCATTGATTTTCAGGACAGTATCATCAGATTGGAAACCAAGGGAGTGGTCCTGCGTGAAGTCAAATTCGGCAAGGTCGAGATTTCCCGGTTTTTCAAAGCCCTGAAACCCCTCTCTTACGCTGCGCTCTTTTCCAAACCCTTTATGATCACCGAAATCGAAGGTTCCATAGTCAAGGAACCCATCCAGGTTAAAAAAGCTCCCCGTGATTCTACGGAAGCCGCCCAAAATATTACGACCGTTGACACTTCCCGGGTGGAATTCGTGGAATGGCACCTTCAGCTCGATTCCGTGTTTGTGGTCAGCTTCGTGCAGTCAGAACGCAGTTTCGGCCAGATCGACTGGCCTACCCTGAAATACCGGCTCTCCCGCAATTACCAGACATTCGCGGAGACCAACCGGGATCTGCTCCGTTTCCGTTTACCGGCATATCAGCCCGAAGTGACCCTCTTTATCCCCGGGAAAGAGACCAAATCGTTTTACCGTGCCCTGCCTCCAAACGGTAAAGTAGCCCTTAAGTTTTAACGGGTTGCATCTTTGCCTCATTTTTGATTTCTTTGTATCCCGAAAAGGTACCAAGAAATTAAATAGTGTATATGTCCCGGATTTTGGTAATCGACGACGAGAGAAGCATCAGGAATACCCTGAAGGATATCCTGGAATATGAAAAATACGAGGTCGACCTGGCAGAAGATGGCCCCAAAGGGCTTGAAAAAATCAAAAACGGAGAATTCGACGTTGTACTGTGCGATATAAAGATGCCCGGAATGGATGGCATCGAAGTGCTGGACAAGTTATCGGAAATTTCAGCCGACCTGCCGGTGGTGATGATTTCGGGCCACGGCAATATCGACACCGCAGTGGAAGCCATCAAAAAGGGAGCCTTCGACTTTATCGAAAAACCCCTGGACCTGAACCGCCTGCTTATTACCATACGGAATGCCATGGATAAATCGGTACTGGTGACCGAAACCAAAATCCTGAAGAAAAAAGTAAGCAAGAAATTTGACATTATCGGACAATCGGAGGCGATCAAAAAGGTGATCGAAATGGCTGACCGGGTAGCCCGGACCGATGCCAGGGTGCTGATCACCGGATCAAACGGAACAGGCAAAGAATTGATAGCCAGAAGAATTCACGAAATGAGCCTTCGTTCCGCCGGCCCCTTCGTGGAAGTCAACTGTGCGGCAATCCCTTCAGAGCTTATCGAGAGCGAGCTTTTCGGCCACGAAAAGGGAGCTTTTACTTCTGCGATCAAGCAACGCAAAGGAAAATTCGAACAAGCCTCGGGAGGGACCCTCTTTCTGGATGAAATCGGCGATATGAGCCTTTCGGCCCAGGCAAAAGTGCTCCGTGCACTGCAGGAAAATATCATCAGCCGCGTGGGAAGCGACGGTGCCATTAAGGTGGATGTCAGGGTAGTGGCCGCTACCAACAAAAACCTTTCCGAAGAAATTGAAAAGGGAAATTTCAGAGAAGACCTGTACCACCGCCTCAGCGTTATCCTGATCAGGGTACCCACCCTGAATGAACGACTTGAAGACGTCCCTCTGTTGGCCAACTATTTCATCCAGCAGATCTGCAGCGAATATGGAATGCCTGAAAAAACCATCTCCGATGATGCAATCAGGGAACTTCAAAAAATTGAATGGCGTGGAAATATCAGGGAATTCAGAAATGTCATTGAACGGCTGATCATCCTGTGTGACAGAAAAATTACGGGAGCCGATGTACTCAATTTTGCAGCTCCCCTCAAATAAACGGTTTCGCCTGACGAAACCACACTGATGAACGTATACTGAAATGGGAATATCCCGGTAATAGAGTTATTTGTGTATGATAAACAATAAAAAGGTTGTCGTGGTGCTTCCGGCATACAATGCCGCTAAAACGCTGAAGATGACCTACGAGGAGATCGATTTCGACATCGTCGACGATGTAATCCTGGTGGATGACCGGAGTAGTGATGAAACGATCCGCGTAGCCAGGGAACTAGGGATCAGAAACATCATCGAACACACCGTAAACAAAGGCTATGGCGGAAATCAGAAAAGTTGCTATCAAAAGGCGCTTGACCTGGACGCTGATATTGTGATCATGCTTCACCCCGATTATCAATATACGCCCCTGCTGATCCCCTCCCTCGCCCATCTTCTGGCCAGCGGACTCTATGAGGTAGCGCTCGGTTCCAGGATCCTGGGGAAGGGAGCGCTCAAAGGCGGCATGCCGCTTTATAAATACCTCGCCAACCGGTTCCTGACATTTTTCCAGAACCTGATGATGGGGGCCAAACTCTCGGAATACCATACCGGATACCGGGCCTTTACAAGAAAAGTCCTCGAAAATGTCCATTATGAGATTAATTCCGACAATTTTGTCTTTGACAACCAGATGCTGGCCCAGATCTGGTACGCAGGTTATGAGATCGCCGAAATTACCTGCCCCACCAAATATTTCGAGGATGCCTCCAGCATCAACATCAGGAACAGCACAGTTTACGGACTGGGTGTTCTGAAAACCTCCATGCTCTACCGGCTCAACAAATGGGGAATCCTCCGTTCACTCCTATTCAAACCCAAATCTAAATAAGGATCACAGTATCAGAAGATTAAAAAATCAGGGAAGTGCCGGATGCGGTGTACGGGAAGTTACTTCAGGAACTCGTCTCCGAAAGAGATTCCCATCCTCCGGGCGATAATCACCAACGGATCATCAGGTTGCACCAGCCGGGTTTTTCCACCCACTTCGCTCAGGGGGACGGCGACGGTTTTGTTGTTGATGATCGACGCCATGGTCCCGAAATTACCTTCGGCAATACATTGGGCGGCAAAAGCTCCGTAACGGGTGGCCAGAATCCTGTCAAAAGGAGCAGGACTCCCCCCCCGCTGGATATATCCCAGAACGGTCTCACGGGTCTCCAGCCCGGTATAGGTGCTGATGGCATCGGCAATATAGCTGGCCGCTGACCGCTTGTCGGGCTTTTCAATCCCTTCAGCGACCACCACGATAGAATAAGGTTTGTTATCTTCGTAACGGCTCTCCACTTTTTTACAGACGGAACGGATATTATAGGGGAGTTCCGGAAGCAAAATGATGTCTCCCCCTCCTGCGGTGCCGGCGTACAAAGCCAGCCATCCCGCATTGTGGCCCATCACCTCGATGATCATCACCCGCTGGTGCGAATTCGCGGTGGTGTGCAAACGGTCGATGGCTTCCGTGGCGATGTCCACCGCCGACTCAAAGCCAAAGGTAACATCGGTGCCCCACACATCATTGTCTATGGTTTTGGGGATCCCTACCACATTCAAGCCCTCCATTGACAACATGTTGGCAGTTTTCATGGTCCCGTTGCCCCCGATACAAACCAGCGCATCCAAACCCAGATTTTCATAATTCTGAAGAATGGTAACGGGCTTGTCTTTGGCCTCCCCTTGGTTGTTCACCATCTTAAAGGGCTTTTCCCTGGAGGTGCCCAGAATGGTGCCCCCCAACGTAAGAATTCCCGACAACTGCGATTCCTTTAATTCCACATAATCATTGTGGATCAGTCCCGAATAGCCCGACCTGAATCCGATCACCTCCATGCCGTATTCCATGATAGCAGTCTTCCCCACTCCCCTGATGGCGGCATTTAATCCCGGACAGTCACCTCCTGCCGTCAGGATCCCGATTCTTTTTTTCTTCTTTGACATAGCTTCAGTCTTTTAAAAGGTTGGTAAATTAGCAAGCTAAGACAATCCCTAAAGTACAAAAAACAAACACAAAACAGTTGACTGATATGTAATATTTTCATAAATTCGGCAAATTGAAAAGCATTCAAAAACCTTAAATCTTTAGAAATATGAAAAAACTGCTTACCATGCTGATTTCAGCAATTTTTTTGATCTCCCTGGGATGCAAGGAGAAAGTTGTGGCTCCGAACACCCTCACCGATGAGGAAAAAGCCGAAGGGTGGGTTTTGCTCTTTGACGGAGAGACTAGTACCAACTGGCGCGGAGTTAATAAAGACCATTTCCCCGGAAACTGGGAAGTTGTTGACGGAACCCTGCACTGCAAGGAATCGGGACAGGGCGAAGCCGGTGCGATCGACGGAGGAGACATCCTCTATGATAAAGAATTCAAGAATTTCAAGCTCCGCCTGGAATGGAAGATTTCGGAAGGGGGAAATTCAGGGATTTTCTACCTGGGGAAAGAGGTTCCCGAGTGGCCGATTTATTATACGGCTCCCGAAATGCAGATCCTGGACAACCTGAAACATCCCGACGCTGAGTTGGGGGTTGACGGCAATCGTCAGGCCGGTTCCCTGTATGACCTGATTCCCGCCAAACCACAGAATGCCAAACCTGTCGGCGAGTGGAATACCGCGGAAATCACTGTTTATGACGGTACCGTTGTCCACAACCAGAACGGGGAAAATGTCCTGGAATACCACTTATGGACCGATGCCTGGAACACCTTGGTGGCTGGGTCCAAATTCCCCGCATTGAATCCCGAATGGGCCAACGTTCCCAATCAGGGGGTGATCACCCTTCAGGACCATGGCGATGACGTCTGGTTCCGGAACATTAAAATCAAGGAGTTGTAAACCGCATCTCTCCCCTTCGAAGTGAGTCCCGGGTTTTGCCAAAAAGTCAGCAGCCAGATCCGGGACTCTCTTTTATTGAGGGGCGTATGCCGAGGAATTTAATATTTCCAGGTAGTGGTCGTTTGACATCAGTTGAGGCAAGGTAACCTCCGGATTGCGTTTCATATATAACCGGATGATCTGTCGTCCCAGCCATACCCCTGTCCTCCCGGGGGATTCCAAGGGAAAACCGTTGGTCGTGGGTCCATCGTTTATATACCGCACAATGTCCATTTGCCGGGTTGAAAATAACAATTCCTTTTCCACGAGGTAATTCCACATGTGTGCTTCATTCACAGCGCACCACTTCAGTTGTCTTGCCGAAAAGCCCATCCGGAGGGTATCGGCGGTACGGGGAAGCATTGCTTCCGAAAAATACATCAGCTTTCCCTCGTAGATCATATGGTCAAGGAGTGTGGTCGCCCCGGGAGAAATGGGAAACTCCGTCATCCCCCACGTGTACGCAACATCTGACGGAATCATCCCGGGATTCATCCTGCGTATTTTGTACTGCGGAAGATCAAGCAGGCTATAAAATTCACATTCAGAACCCAGGTATTTGTCCAGGCTGATCCCAACAATACCTTCGGCGGTAAAAACTGATTCGTTGAAGCCCGAAACCGTAAAAAAAACCTCAGGCAGCGATTTCTCAGGAAAATGGTAACGATAATGGCGGAACAGGCTGGTGATATCCTTTTCCTGACGAGCCAGCGAGGGAAACTGTTTATTAACTGCTTGACGAATCTTGTGGGTCGTGGAATCAGAAAGGAATTGCCGCATCATAAGCCATCCGCTGGTGTCAACCATACTTCCGGTACGCAGAATCCGGAAGGAAAAAAGATCGGCAAAACCGGGATGCCGCGAACGCAAATCCCGCAGATCCTCAAATTCCGGAGATGACCCCAGGGAAAAAAGCTCTTCGTAGAACCTGACAAACGTAATCTCGTCCTTGATATGCGAAATATTGACCTTTAACCGGTTGTTCTCACATGACCCCAGAAGGAGAAGCGGTAAAAATCCCGCGAGTAACTTTAAAAACCTCATTTTTCGTATATGTTTATCCAATTACGATAAAAAACAAACATTATTGCGAAATTGAGTGAAAAAGCAGAATTTTGCAAGGCTGTAATATTTTAAAAGTATGAAGATCGCATTGGCTCAGCTCAATTACCTGATCGCCGACTTTGAAGGGAACAGGCAGAAAATTATCACATCTATTCATAAAGCGAAAGAGCAGGGAGCTGAACTGGTGGTTTTCTCCGAACTTTCCGTCACCGGATATTACCCGCACGACCTGCTTGAAAAGAAGGAGTTTATCCTGAAAGCCATAGACACGGTACGGGAAATTGCCGCACAGTGCACAGGGATTTCAGCGCTTGTGGGCGCTCCCGCCATCAATGACGGCGAACGGGGCAAAAAGCTTTTCAATGCCGCGTATTTCCTCCGGGATGGCGAAATCTGCGATATCTTCTGCAAAACGCTGCTCCCTACCTATGATATTTTTGATGAATACCGTCATTTCGAACCCAATCGTCATTTCCACCTGCTCGAAACAGACACTCACAGGATTGCCGTCACCATTTGCGAGGATCTCTGGGATGAACTACCCGTGCACAGCGAATTCGGGAAGGACAAGCTCTGCCAGGCATCTCCCCTGGGGGAACTAATGATCATGAACCCCGGCATGATCATTAACCTGGCGGCTTCGCCCTTTTCTTCCGATCAGGAAAACTGGCGGAAAGAGGTTTTGGCTGCCAAGGCGAAAATGACCGGACTGCCGCTTATATACGTCAATCAGGTGGGAGCGGATGCAGAGATGATTTACGATGGCGGATCGCTCTTTTTCTCTCCTTCCGGGGAAATAATCAGTGAATTGGCTTATTTCACCGAGGATTTCAGGGTGGTGGATACCGGGGAGATATACATACAAGAAGTTCAGCCTCCGCTTTCAAAAACAGAAAAAATGCGCAAGGCACTGGTACTGGGCATTCGTGACTATTTCAGGAAATCGGGATTTTCAGGAGCGGCCCTGGGATTGTCAGGGGGTATTGATTCGGCGCTGGTGGCTGTTCTGGCTGTGGAAGCCCTGGGTGCCGCCAATGTCAGGGGATTGCTGATGCCTTCAGCTTACAGTTCGCAACACAGCATCGACGACGCAGTCTTGCTGGCCCAAAATCTCGGGATCGCATACCATAACGTCCCCATCCAGGATACGGTGGAGAGTTTCTCCGGAGCACTGGCTCCCCTGTTCGGGAACCTTCCCGCCGATGTTACCGAAGAAAATATCCAGGCCCGTACCCGGGGCGTGTTGTTGATGGCCTTTTCAAACAAATTCGGGCATATCGTGCTGAATACCTCCAACAAAAGCGAAAGCGCCGTGGGGTATGGAACCCTGTATGGAGACATGGTCGGCGGATTGGCGGTCCTGGGTGACGTGTACAAAACCGAAGTCTACCAGTTGGCAGATCTGGTGAACCGCGAAAAAGAGATCATTCCCCGCAATACCATCCTGAAAGCCCCCTCTGCCGAGTTGAGACCCGGACAGAAGGACAGCGATTCCCTGCCCGAATATAACCTGCTTGACAAAATACTCTTCCATTATATCGAACTGAACAAGTCACCCGAAGAAATTGCCTCGCTGGGAATTGATCCCGCACAGGTGCGCAAAGTCATCGCCATGGTCAACCGGAATGAATACAAAAGAGCCCAGACAGCCCCCATCTTAAGGATCACTTCCAAATCTTTCGGTTCCGGAAGAAGAATGCCGCTGGTAGGAAGGTATTGAGGATATGTAAAAATAATTACCTTTGTGATGTTATAAAACACAAAAAAAGAGATGTGGCACTTTGAATCAGGCATAAAGGAAATTCTTGAAAACCAGAAATCTGTTTTTCATGTCCTCACACCTGAAGAAAAGGAAGAGCTGAAAAACCACATCTCCCTGACCAATTACCGGAAAAACGAATATGTTTTCAAAGAAGGGGACAAGCCATCGGGATTTATGGTGCTGGTCACCGGGAAGGTCAAGATTTTCAAGGAAGGGGTAGGAGGAAGGGAACAAATCATCAGGATGTCAAAGCCCATGGGAATCATTGGTTACCGTGCGCTTTTTGCCGACGAGAACCACATCGCCACGGCGGTCACCCTGGAGGACTCCATGATTGCGAACATCACGATGGATTTTATCCTGAACAGGGCTGTTAAAAACAGTGAATTTTCGCTTCTCCTGCTGCGGAAATTTGCCCTGGAACTGGGTTTTGCCAATTCAAGGACGGTGAGCCTGACCCAGAAGCATATCCGCGGAAGACTGGCTGAATCCCTGATCCTGCTGGCCGAGAAATATGGCTTCGAACATGACAACACCACCCTGAAAGTATACATGTCGCGTGAAGATATTGCCAACCTCTCCAACATGACCACTTCCAACGCCATCCGCACCCTCTCCACCTTTGCCAACGAGAAGCTGATCACCATTGATGGCCGGAAGATCAAAATACTGGACCTAGCCCGGCTTGACAGGATCAGTAAACTTGGGTAATCACTCCTGTGTATAGATGCGTTTCACCCGCTGGGAAATCCCGGTCAGTATTTCATAAGGGATGGTGCCTGCTGCCTCGGCTACTTCCCTGATGGAAATCCGCTCCCCGAAGAATTCAGCTTCATCCCCCGGTTGGCAGGGAACACCCGTGACATCGACCATGCACATATCCATACAGATATTGCCTGTGATGGGCACATAACTGCCGTTGAGGAAGACTTTTCCGGTCCCGTTTCCCAGACGGCGGTCAAGACCGTCGGCATATCCCACGGGGATTACGGCGATTTGTGACTTCTGTTTCACCGCCCCGGCCCGGTTATATCCCACAGTTTCGCCCAACTCCACGGTCTTGATCTGGGAAATTCTGCTCTTCAGCCGGCTGATAGGTTTCAGCGGAAGGGAGGTGGTACTGATCCCGTATAAGCCGATCCCAAGTCTAACCATGTCAAACTGAAATTCGCCAAAACGTTCGATTCCCGCCGAATTCAGGATGTGCCGGTCAACAGGGTATCCGAGCAACTCCACGATTTTGTCACTCACTTCCCTGAACCTGGCAATCTGCTCATGGGTGAAACGATCCATCGCCTGGTCCTCACTGGCTGCCAGATGCGAAAAAACGGACTGAAGACGAAGTTGGGGATTCCTTCTCAATAACACAATCACCATGTCTGTCTCTTCGTCACTCTTCAGGCCGAGGCGGTTCATCCCGGTATCGATTTTCAGGTGAACGGGGAAATCGTGAACGGCACTTTGCGCGGCAATCAGGGCAAACTGCCTGGCAAGCTCCACCGAATAGAGATTGGGTTCGAGACGGTAATCGATCATCTGCTGAAAACTGTGCTGCTCGGGATTCATCACGATGATGGGAAGGCTGATGCCTGCATTCCGCAATTCTTTCCCCTCATCAGTAACGGCTACGGCAAGATAATCCACCCTGGCATATTGAAGCAATTTTGCAATTTCCACATCCCCGCTTCCGTAGGAAAAGGCTTTCACCATGACCATCACCTTGGTCCCCGGTAACAACAGTGATCTGAAAAGGTTCAGATTTTCCAGCAGTGCATTCAGGTTGATCTCCAGAATGGTCTGATGAACCTTTTGTTCCAGCACCGCCGAGATTTCTTCGAACCTGAAATCCCGGGCCCCTTTGATCAGGATGGCAGCCTGCGCAACACCCGAGAAGCCGTGCCTGCTGATAAAATCTTCCGTGGTGCCGAAAAACTGCTTCTCCATCGTGAATTCAGCCTCCGCCTTCCGGATATCATTTCCAATTCCGATAATTTTCTCAACGCCGGCATCCTTCAAAAACTGGTTCACCTGCCGGTATAATTCGCGTGCAGGCAACCCTGACTGTCGGATATCGGAAAGAATGACAATTCTCTGCAGTTGATCTTTTTCAGCCTGACGGTTCAATACCGACAGGGCAATGCCAAGGGAATTAATGTCTGAATTGTAATAGTCATTGATCAGCATGGAGCCGTTGATTCCCTTTTTTATCTCCAGCCGCATGGCGAGGGGGACCAGCCGGATGAAACCTGCCGTGACCTTATCGGAGTGAATTCCCAGGGCAAGGAGAGCCGCAAAACAGTGACAGGAATTTTCCACGGAAGAGACATCCGTAAAAGGAATCATAAACCGGGCACTCCCCCCCTCCCAGAAAGCGGTCAGAATCGTGGAACCGCTATCCTCAACGGCATTGAAAAACAACGGAGCCTTTCTTTCCGAGAGCGACCATCCCAGGGGTAAAATGCCGTTGTCGTGGCAGAAACGGGTCACTTCCCCGGCCACTTCCCGGTTGTCAAGGCGGAAAATCAGTTTCCGGCTGCGCCTGAAAAGGCATAGCTTCTCCGAAACCTTGTGGAGCGTGGTCCTGAAATTCTCCTGATGGGCATCTCCAATGTTGGTAAAAATTCCGAGGGTCGGTCTGATTATCGTTTCCAGGTTTTCCATTTCTCCGGGCATGGAAATCCCTGCCTCAAAGATGCCGAGGTTGTGGGAAGGCTGCATGAGCCACACCGACAGGGGAACCCCCGTCTGGGAATTATAACTCCTGGGACTTCTGACAATGGAAAACTCCCCGGCGAGGAGATCATAAAGCCACTCCTTGACAATCGTCTTCCCGTTGCTTCCGGTAATTCCGATTACGGGAAAGTCAAATCCCGAGCGGTGATAGGATGCCAGTTGCTGTAAGGCTTCCAGGGTATCAGGCACGAAGATGAAGGCTGAATCACCGGGATGCAGGGGAACAAAACCGGCCGACACCACAAAAATCCTCACCCCGCGGTTCTGCAGTTCCTCCACATACTGATGACCGTCGTTGCGCAATCCCCTCAGGGCAAAGTAGACCGTTCCCTCCGGGTTTAAGAGGGTACGGCTGTCGACCGACAAATGGATGACCTGATAATCGGATGGCACATTGCCGAAAACGGCGGTGCCCGACACCACCCTGGCTATCTCTTCAACCGAACAGGAAATCATTGTCTGGCGTTGGCTTGAATATAACAACGACGGCACAGCGGTTCATAAATATCCTTCTCCCCCAGGAGAACCACCTGTTCCTTTTCCGACAGACGATGGGAAAACTGGGCATTGGTACCGCAACGCATGCATACGGCATGTACCTTGGTGACAAAATCAGCCACCGCCATCAATCCGGGCATGGGACCAAAGGGATTGCCCTTGAAATCCATGTCGAGGCCGGCTACGATCACCCGTACCCCCTGATTGGCAAGTTGCACCACCACATCCACCAGATGCTTGTCAAAAAACTGGGCTTCGTCAATTCCGACTACATCCACATCGGCCGATAAGAGCAATATGTTGGAAGAATTCTCCACAGGGGTGGAACGGATGGTATTGTCATCATGCGACACCACTGCCGACTCCGAATACCTTACGTCAATGGCCGGCTTGAAAATCTCCACCTTCTGCCGGGCATACCCCGCCCGCTTTAACCGGCGGATCAGTTCCTCCGTCTTTCCTGAAAACATGGAACCTGTGATCACCTCGATGACCCCCACCCGCCTGCCGGTATTTATATCCCTTTCTGTAAACATATGCGGTAATCTCTTGAGAAATTAATATTTTTACGCAAGAAAGTTTCTGAAATACAAAGCTACGATTCCTGAAATGAAACCGGACCGGTATCGCGTGAAAAAGTTTTCCACGACCCTGTCAAACCGGCGGAAAGTTCAGGCCTGAAAAGGGAATATTAAACGTTATGGACAATAAAAAACTGATGCACATCCTTTTGCGTGATGTGCAGGAATTGGAACAATTGGTCGTTGAAATTGGGCAGGTCGGCCACTTTGACAAACTCGACATGGAACTGTTGTACACCCGCATCAAAGGGGTGCGCCACTTACTCGAAGTAGCCACGGAATTAAAAACACCGCCCTCTTCAAACCGGGAAGTACCATCTTCAAATCCAGAACCTTCCGTTCATGTTCCTGAAAAGGCTGCGTCTTCTCCTGCGCCTGCAGAACCTGAACAGGCACCCCGACCCGCAGTTCCGCAGGAAAAAGCAGTTGTTTCTTCCCCTGTGGAACCTGAGACCGGCAAGGGCGAACAACCTGCAACTGCTCCGGAAATCCGGCAGGAAAGCTCCCCGCAGGAAGAAATCCATTTCCGCCACAAGGAAGAACCTCACCCTGAAAAACAAATCCTGGGCGAAAAATTTACCGCCGGAAAGTCGGTACACGATCTCCTGATGGGTGAAAAAAACCAGAACGACCTCCGGTTCTCCATCCCGATACCCAGCCTATCCAGCGCTATCGGCACCAACGACCGGTTTCTTTTTACCCGGGAACTGTTCGACGGAAATATGGATCACTTCTCAGAGACCATCCACAAACTCGATGAAATGAAAACCATCCGTGAAGCCGTCGACTTCCTCCAGGAAAATTTTCAATGGAAAAACAATGAAACCAGCAGGAAATTCATGGAACTTGTGAAACGCAGATTTCTGTGACAAATCCGTGATTATCAGGAATTTTATTTCGAATTTTGCATTGTAAATACGGTTAAATGTCTAAAGCGGGAAAGCTGTATATCGTTCCTACCCCTGTCGGAAACCTGGAAGACATGACCTTCAGGGGGGTACGGATCCTCAAGGAATCAGAACTGATCCTGGCCGAGGACACCAGGATCTCCTCCCGCCTGCTCGAACATTACGGCATCAGGAACAAGCTGGCTTCCCACCACAAATTCAATGAACACGGCACTGTAAAAACCATCTCCGCCCAAATAGAAGCAGGGATCAACATAGCCCTCATCTCCGATGCCGGCACCCCGGGGATCTCCGATCCGGGATTCCTGCTGGTGCGCACCTGCCTCGAAAACGGCATCGACGTGGAATGCCTGCCCGGAGCCACCGCCTTCATCCCCGCATTGGTCAACTCAGGTTTCCCCACCGACCGATTTGTCTTCGAAGGATTCCTACCTCAGAAAAAAGGACGGCAAAAAAGGCTCACCGCTCTAGCCGATGAAAAAAGGACCATGGTATTCTACGAATCCCCTTTCCGGCTGGTAAAACTGCTTCATCAAATGATTTCCGTTTTCGGGCCCGAAAGAAAATGCTGCGTATCCCGCGAACTCACCAAAATTTTCGAGGAAAATGTCAGGGATTCCCTGGCGAAAGTGACCGCCCATTTCGAAAAAAACACCCCACGCGGTGAAATCGTGATCGTCGTGGAAGGAAAACCTAAGGAGAAAGAGGAGGAAGAGACGGAGAGATAGGGAGACGGAGAGACGGAGAGACAGGGAGACGGAGAGACGGAGAGACGGAGAGACGGAGAGACGGAGAGACAGGGAGACGGAGGGAGTGAGGGACGGAATCACTGAATCAAAATTTTTCCTTTCTATGAAGCATTTTATAAAAATTTTCCCTATCTTTGACCAATTGGTTAAACCATATATTTAATCCCAATAGTTAAACCAACTGTTTAGACCATGACAGAAATTGAAAAGCTCACGGAAGAACGGATCTTTGATGCGGCCACCGAGGTATTCCTGGAGCGGGGAATGGATGGCGCCCGCATGCAGGAGATTGCCGACCAGGCGGGCATCAACAAATCGCTTCTCCATTACTACTTTCGCTCCAAAGACCGGCTGTTCGACGCCGTCTTTAATAAGGTGGCAGCCGGGATGTTCTCCCGCTTCAGCCCCCTTCTGGATCCGGAACTTTCGCTCGAAGAGAAGATCAGCTTTTTCTTCAGGGAGCATATCAGCTTCCTGGAAAAAAATCCCCGGCTCCCCTCCTTCCTGCTGAACGAAATTAACCGGAATCCGAAACGGATGAAAGAGATCATCCGGAGATTGGATATCGGGAAGATCTATGAGATCCTGGAACAACAACACGGGGAAGAGTTCAAACAGTTAGGAATCACCCCTTCCCTCGTGCCGCAGATCATGATTTCCGTGGCCGCTATAAGTGTTTTCCCTTTTGCTGCCCGTGGAATTGTTGAAACCCTCCTTGAAAAAGCCGGACTCAGCTTCAATGATTTCATCGAAGAGCGGAAGACCTTTGCAGCCGGTTTTGTGATCAGGGCATTTCACAATAAACCTGCATAACATGAAGAAGATTTGGGGGATAATAATCTGTCTGGCCGTGGCGCCCGCGCTCCGGGCCCAGGAGATTCTCACACTGAAAAGCTGCCACGAGCGGGCGGCCCAGGTTTCAGCGCTGGCGGCAGAAAAAGCGGCCCATTCGGAGATCTGGCAGCGAACCGACAAGAACCTGCAAAAAAAGTGGATGCCCACCCTCGATGCCGGCGGCACACTCCAATACAACTCGTCGGTGATCGACATGAAGGACATCATAGGAAGGCTGCCCCTGTCGGGGATTGAAAACCTGCTCAATCCACTTCCGCACGAACAGTATAAATTGACGGTCGACATCAGCCAGACCCTCTACGACGGAGGTGCAGTCAAAAGTGCCCGCGCCCTGGGTGAAGCTGAACTCCGCCTGAATGAAAAACAGACCGACGCGGAACTCTTCCAACTCAAAAACCAGGTCAACACGGTCTATTTTTCCTTGTTGCTGATGCGCCGGCAAAGGGAACTGCTGCACAATTACGACACCCTGATCGAAAAGCGGATCGCCTCCACCCAATCGGCAGTTGACAACGGCGTGATCCTGCAAGCGGACCTCGACGCCCTTCAGGCCGAGAAAATCAAACTCGGACAACAACTCAGCGAAAATGAGATCCGTACCGCCTCCCTCTCCGCGATCCTGTCGGACCTCACCGGGCTTCCTGTTACCCCGTCGACAGAACTTGCCTTTCCCCTGCCGGCAGAGGAAACCCTGCCGGGAATTTTCCGGCCTGAACTCGAAATTTTTGACCTGAAGAAAGAACAACTGTCGGCCAGCCTCAAATTGCTCAACAGCAAACGAAAGCCCCGTGCTGTCGGTTTCTCCACTTTGGGATACGGAAATCCTCCGGGCAATAACTTTTTCAGGGATGAATTTGCCCCTTTTTTCATCGTGGGTGCCACGGTGAAGTGGAACATCTTCGATTGGGACCGGTCAAAACGGGAAAGGGAAATCATTGGTTTTCAGCAACAAATCCTTGAGAACCGGAAGAAGGATCTTTCCGACGAACTGGAACGGTTGCTGGAGTCGAAACGGGCGGAAATTGCCGCACTGCGGAAGCTGACTGAGTCGGACGGGGAATTGATCGCCTTGCGCAAAAAGATCACCTCATCGGCGGAGTCGCGTTACAAAAACGGGACCCTTACGGCCACAGCCTATTTACAGGAATTCAACGCCGAGAAGGAGGCCGTCATCACCCGCGAGATCCACCGGATCAACCTGGCCCTGGCACAGGTCGAATACCTGACCCTCAGCGGAAAAGAGTTTTAATTTCCTTTCAATAAAATAGTTCACAACATGAAGATTACATCATTCTTGATCGCGACAGTGGTTTTGATCGCAGGTTGCCGCCACGAGAAAGAGTCGGCCGATGCCTATGGCAATTTCGAAGCCACCGAGGTCCTTGTCTCCGCGGAAACCAACGGACGGATACTCCGCTTCAGCCTTACCGAAGGATCGGAAGTTGAGGAAGGCATGGAAATCGCCCTGGTGGACACCACCTTCTTTCACCTCCAGAAGGCAGAGTTAGAGGCCAACCGGGAAAGCATCCGCACCCGGCTCCGCACCCTCGACGCCCAGAACGGTATCCTCCGGCAGCAGGTGGCCAACCTGACCCGCGAAATTACCAGGATGGAGAAGCTGCTCCTCAGCGAGGCAGGCACCCAAAAACAGTACGATGACCTCACCGGCCAGGTGGAGGTTCTCAATAAACAGATCGCCGCCAACAACACCCAAAAAGCATCGGTATGGGCAGAACTTTCGGTGGTGGACTCGAAAAAAGCCCTCCCGGATGAACAACTGAAAAGGTGCAGCATCAAAAGTCCCCTTAAAGGCACCCTTATCGAGAAATTTGCCAAAAAAGGAGAGATGACAGTTGCAGGGAAACCGCTGGCTAAGATTGCCGACCTCTCGGTCATCCGGCTCAAGGCATATGTCAGCGGTAGTCAACTGGGCAGCCTGGTTCCCGGAGCTGCCTGTACGGTCAGGGTCGATGAAGGGGAAAAGGGGTACCGCTCCTATCCGGGAAAAATCACACGGATCTCCGAAAAAGCGGAATTTACGCCGAAAATTATCCAGACAAAGGAAGAGCGGGTTACACTGGTCTATGCCGTGACCATTGAGGTGGTGAACGATGGCACGCTCAAATCAGGGATGCCTGGCGAACTCTTTTTCACCCAAACGGGAGAATAAAGCGCCATGGCCCGCACCACAAGTGACATTGCTGTGAAGCCTGCCATCGAAGCCTCGGGGGTCGGCAAGCGTTTCGGCCCAACCCGCGCGCTGCACAACATCTCCTTTTCCGTGGAAGAGGGGGAAATCTTCGGCTTTATCGGGCCTGACGGTGCGGGAAAGAGTACCCTTTTCCGCATCATCACCACGCTGATAGCGCCCGACGAAGGAAAAATCGATGTACTGGGGAACGACACCGTAAAAGATTTCCGCGAGCTGCGGAAGGTGATCGGGTACATGCCCGGACGCTTCAGTCTCTACCAGGATCTGACAGTGGAGGAAAACCTGTCCTTTTATGCGACCGTCTTCGGCGCCACCATCCGGGAGAATTACGAATTGATCCGCGATATCTATTCCCACATCGAGCCGTTTAAAAAGCGGCTGGCCGGAAAACTCTCCGGGGGGATGAAGCAGAAGCTGGCACTCTCCTGCGCGCTGATCCACAAGCCCCGGTTGCTGGTACTCGACGAGCCCACCACCGGAGTCGATGCCGTGTCAAGGGCTGAATTTTGGGAAATGCTCAAAAAGCTGAAACAGCACGGCATCACCATCATTGCCTCCACCCCGTATATGGACGAAGCCATGCAATGCCACCGGGTAGCCCTGATCCAGGAAGGGAAAATCCTGTCGGTGGATACGCCGGAAAAAATCAGGGCGGGATTCTCACGGAAACTGTTCAGCATCAGGGCGCCTGAAAAATTCAGGCTGATCACCGCACTGAAAACCTTTCCGGAGACCCTCTCGGCCTATCCTTTCGGCGATTCGGTCCATGTGACCTTCCTGAACGACACACCGGTTGATTCGCTGGCCGACCGCCTGAAAAAGGAGGGGGTGAACGGGGCGGAGATCGTGGAGACCACACCGGGTATCGAGGACCGGTTCCTGGAACTGATGGAAAAGCCGGGCGAAGGTTGAGATCGGGAAATGTTCAAACCGGAGCACAACGGAGATCCCGGCTGTCGGCGCCGGGAGGTTGAAAGGAAACAAAATAACAGAAAAACCTGTCAATGCAGAATGTAGTTATTTCAGTTAATAACCTGGTGAAGCGTTTCGGCAACTTCATCGCCAACGATCACCTTACCTTCGAGGTGTACCAGGGGGAGATTTTCGGCTTCCTGGGGGCCAACGGAGCCGGTAAAACGACCGCTCTGCGGATCCTTTCCGGTCTCTCCTCCCCCACCTCGGGCGAAGTGGTGGTAGCCGGGTTCAATGCCGCCCGGGAGCCGGAGCAGATTAAAAGAAACATCGGTTACATGAGCCAGAAATTTTCCCTTTATGAGGACCTCACCATCAGGGAGAACATCATGCTTTACGGGGGGATCTACGGGTTGAAAAAGGATCAGATCCGGAAACGGACCTCTGAGTTGCTCCGGAAACTCCGTTTTGAGGGGTACGCCGACAGGCTGATCGGGGACCTGCCCCTGGGGGTGAGACAAAAACTGGCCTTTTCGGTGGCCCTTCTTCACGAACCCAAAATCGTCTTCCTCGATGAACCCACCGGGGGTGTCGATCCGGTAACCCGGAGGCAGTTCTGGGAATTGATCTATGAGGCATCGGCCGGGGGAGTCACCCTCTTTGTCACTACCCATTACATGGACGAGGCAGAGTATTGCGACCGGGTGTGCATCATGAACGAAGGGAAAATCGTAGCCCTTGACACCCCCGCCAGGCTGAAGGAGACCTACCATGCCCATTCGGTCGAAGAGGTGTTTGTAAAAATTGCCCGTCCCACGGCAACCCACAACCCACTGCACCAAATGGCCGGTAGTTCCCTTACCTCCTTGCCGGGTGATTCACATTTAAAGAGAGTATGATATGAAACGTTTCCTGGGATTTGTAAAAAAGGAGTTCATCCATATTTTCAGGGATTTCCGGACGCTGATCATCCTGTTCGGCATTCCGGTGGTACAGATCCTCCTCTTCGGATTTGTGGTGAGCACCGAGATCAAAGATGCAGGCATTGCCTTTCTGGATCTTTCGAAAGATGAAATCAGCCGGAAGGTGATCCATAAGACCGTCAGTTCGGGTTTTTTCAGTTACAGCGGCGAACTCACCTCTTTCAGAGAGGTCGACCGGATTATGAAAGAAGGAAAGGCCAAAGCCGTGGTCATCTTTGAACCTCAATTCGGCGAAAAGTTTTTCAGGGAGAAAAGCGCGGCGGTGAGCATCATCGCCGACGGCTCGGAACCCAACACGGCCACCCTGATTACCCACTACCTGACGGCCATTATCCAAAATTACAACCAGGAGCTGACCGGAAGTCCCGCAGAAGAAATCGTGCCCGTAAAGGCGGAAGTAAGCATGTTTTACAATCCTGAGCTGAAAAGCCATTTCATGTTTGTTCCCGGGGTGATCACCCTGATCCTGATCCTGATCTGCGCCCTGATGACCTCGGTGACCATCACCCGCGAGAAGGAGTTCGGAACCATGGAGGTGCTTTTGGTTTCACCCCTCAAACCCATCCAGATTATCCTGGGTAAAGTCACCCCCTACTTCCTTCTTTCCTTCATCAACGTCATCCTGATCCTGCTGCTTTCGTGGCTGGTTTTCGGACTGCCGGTGAAGGGAAGCGTGGCCCTGCTGTTGGCCGAAAGCATGCTGTATATCCTGATGGCCCTCTCCCTGGGAATTCTCATCTCCACCGTTTCCAAAACCATGCAGCAGGCCATCTTCATCTCCCTGGTGGGATTGTTGCTTCCCACCATCCTCCTGTCGGGATTTATTTTTCCCATCGAGAACATGCACCCGGTCTATCACTGGGTGAGTTCCATCCTCCCCCCGCGCTACTTCATCACCATCATCAAGAACATCATGATCAAGGGCACCGGCCTGGGATTTGTCTGGAAGGAAACCCTCATCCTGGCCGGCATGACCCTCCTGTTTATGCTATTCAGCATCCGCAATTTCAAAACCAGATTGGAATAAGGAAGGAAACCGCATGCGTACCACGCTCTATCTCATCCGGAAAGAGTTCCTGCAGATTTTCAGGAACAAGTTCATCAGCAAAGCCATTTTTGCGGTGCCCATCGTTCAGATGCTGCTCCTGGTGCCAGCCGTCACCTTCGAAATCAAAAACGTAAACCTGTGCGTGGTTGATGCGGATCTGACATCCAGATCACAATCCCTGGTTAACCGGCTCGAAGGCTCCTCCTTCTTCAGGGTCAACCAGCAGAGCTTCAGCCTGGAAGAGGCTCAAAAACTGCTTCACCGCGATCAGTGTGATATGATTCTCCATATTCCCAGAGGTTTCGGAAGGGACCTGGTGAGAGACCAGGGCAGCAGCGTGATGGTCTCCGCCAATGCCATCAATGCTTCCACGGCCCAGCTTTCGTGGGCTTACCTCAACGGGGTGCTCCGCGACTACAACGCGGAAGTGGCGGTTGAAATGAAAGCGGCAGGGAGTTCCATGACCGCCATGGACGTTCCGCCACGCATCACCGTGACCAACCGTTACTGGTACAACGAGCTGCTCACCTACAGTTGGTTCATGCTGCCGGGCATCCTGGGCATACTGATCACGGCCATCGGATTTGTACTGGCAGGACTCAACCTGGTGCGTGAAAAAGAGGTGGGCACCATCGAACAAATCAATGTGACCCCGGTGAAAAAAGTCCAATTCATGGCTTCAAAGATGATCCCCTTTCTCCTCATCGGCCTGGTCGACCTGGCCCTGGGTCTGGCCATCGGCCGGCTGGTCTTTCACATCCCCTTTGAAGGAAGCGCCGGCCTTCTCTTTCTGGGGTCGGCCATCTATCTGGTGGCTGTGTTGGGACTCGCTCTCTTCGTCTCCACCTTTTCATCTACCCAGCAGCAGTTTATGTTCGTAGCGTTCTTCCTTATGATTCTCTTTATCCTTATGAGCGGGGTCTTCACCCCGGTGGAGAGCATGCCCCTCTGGGCACAGAAAGTCAACCTGGCCAACCCGCTGGTCTACCTCATGCGCATAAACCGGATGGTCATGCTCAAGGGATCCGGATTCGGAGATATCATCGGAAACATCGGCGCCCTGCTGATCATCGCAGCACTGTTCATGGGATTTGCCGTGCGCAAGTACCGGAAAACAGCCTGACAAAAGGTCAAGGGCTTCGGGAGTCTTTTTATTACCACAGATTCACACAGATTGATACACATCCCGTCTCTCAGTTCCCTCAGTCTCTAAGTCTCTTCGTCTTTTCGTTCCCTCGTTCTTCCGTTCCTTCGTTCAAAGGCTTCCCCGTTCCAATGCCTTCGGCGTTCAATGGCACTACGTGCCGTTCAAAAGTTCAACAATTGTTTAATCGGTCCACGTTATTTAAGCATTGACATACCGAACACCGAATACTGAATACCGAATACCGGTTACCGAATTCCTTCGTCCCTTGTTCAAAGGTTCAATGCCTTCGGCTTCGCCTCAGCGTTCAAAGGTTCAACAATAGTTCAATCATACCGAATACTGAACACCGAATACTGAATACTGATTACCGAATACCGTTTAATCCCTTGTTCCCTCAGTCTCTAAGTCTCTTCGTTCCCTCAGTCTCTGAGTCTCTTCGTTCCCTCAGTCTCTGAGTCTCTTCGTTCCCTCAGTCTCTGAGTCTCTTCGTTCCCTCAGTCTCTGAGTCTCTTCGTTCCCTCAGTCTCTGAGTCTCTTCGTTCCCTTAGTCTCTGAGTCTCTTCGTTCCCTTAGTCTCTGAGTCTCTTCGTTCCCTTAGTCTCTGAGTCTCTTCGTTCCCTTAGTCTCTGAGTCTCTTCGTTCCCTTAGTCTCTGAGTCTCTTCGTTCCCTTAGTCTCTTCTTCATTTTCTGTCGTCACTCGGCATAGCTCAAGCAAGCTTGGCTCTGCACTCGCTCCTAAGAAAATTGTTCATTGCTCATTGTTCATTGCTAATTGCTCATTGCTTTTCCCCCTATGGATTGCATTAAACAGAAAAATTATCCTACATTTGAAATGCAAGGAGCGAATATGCTCCGGACTACAGAAAGGAAGAGTATGAAAAAATTTTTGATCATGGTGTGGTGGATCCTCGCAGCCCTGGGAGGACATGCACAGGAAAATGCGGAGAATATCCTGACCAACATCCCATACTATCCGGAGAATGTTATCTTGAAAGACACTTATATCGGGAAGCGGTGTGTACTCGACCTCTCTTATCCGGCCGGGGCGAAGGGCTTTGCCACCATCGTCTGGTTTCACGGGGGAGGACTTACCGGAGGAGAGAAGTTCATTCCCGGGGAGCTTCGGGGAAAAGGAATTGCCATTGTGGCGCCCAACTACCGGTTGCACCCGAAGGTTAGTGCGGCAGAGGCCATCAGGGATGCAGCAGCAGCCATCGCCTGGGTTTTCAACCACATCGGGGAATATGGCGGGGATTCTTCGCTGATTTTCGTGTCGGGTCATTCGGCGGGAGGTTATCTGACTGCCATGACCGGACTCGACAAGTCGTGGCTGGAAGTGCAGGGCATCGATGCCAACCGCATTGCCGGGTTGATTCCTTTCAGCGGCCACACCATCACCCATAAGACGATCCGGAAAGAAAGGGGAATTGCCGACACCCGCCCTGTAATCGACTCGCTGGCGCCCCTGTACCATGTCAGGACAGATGCCCCGCCTCTCCTGCTGATCACCGGCGACAGGGAACTGGAGATGCTGGGTAGGTATGAGGAGAATGCTTACCTGATGCGGATGATGAAAGTGGCGGGACATAAGGAAACCCGCCTGCTGGAACTCGACGGTTATGACCATGGCATGGCTGAACCCGCCTATCCGCTCCTCCTCAATGAGGTAAAACGGATCGTAAAATCCAGGCAAACCTCTGAATAGAAAACCTTAATACGTGATGGCAACATGGGTGTTTCCCACTTCCCCGGTTTGAACAGGCAGGGAGTAGAGTTCCGCCGGGGATGCCTGAACAACATCCGGTGAAGAAACATCCCACCATTTGAAACACCAGGGCAATTGAAATGGCCAGGGCAACTTCACAAAAATTTTCGACACGAAATTCACTGAAAATGAGGATTTTAAAAATAATTACTATATTTATAGTAAATTTATTATAAAAATAGTTTGTTGTTTATTTTAATCTACTATATTTGTAGTAGAAATTTTATCGATCATGAAGCAGTTGACCAAAGCAGAGGAACAGGTGATGCACATCCTGTGGAACAAAAAAGAGGCCCTGGTAAAAGAGGTGGTCGAAGAGTTCGAAGAGCCCAGGCCGGCTTACACCACAGTGGCTACTGTGTTGAAGGTACTTGAGAAAAAAGGGTTCGCAGACCACAAAACCATCGGCAATGTTCATCTCTTTTTTCCGCTGGTAGCCAAAAGAGACTACACGCGGGTTCAGTTCAGCACGCTGTTAAAAGACTATTTCAACGGCTCCTTTCCGCGGATGGCTACTTTTTTTGCCCGGGAGAACAACCTGGGCATTGCCGAACTGGAAGAGATGATGAAAATGGCAGCCGGGGAACTGGAAAAAGAAAATCAAAACCGGAAGCGATGAGAACGATCGGAATCATTTTGGCAGAGGCCTCGCTGGGCATGGCCCTTTTCTGGCTTATTTACCATTTCTCACTCCGGAAGGTGGGAATATTCAGAGCCAACCGGATTTATCTTGTGGGAGCATTGCTTTTCTCCGTGCTGTTTCCGTTGTTTCCCATCCATTACACGGTGGTGGTGGAAAACGGGATCGTCGAGGCGGCCGGGACCGATTTACAAATCGTGGCTGCCGGGGAGGGGATTGAGCACACAGATGGATTCCAGTACGAAATATTCACAGGGCTCCTGCTTTGGTCCTACCTGGGAGGTGTGATTTTGGTTCTTGCCAGGCTTGCCATCCAGACTGTCGTACTCATCCGCGTCATTTACCAATCGGGAATCAGCCGTCACGGCGCTTATAAAATAATCAGCAACAGCAGGTATCCCCTGCCCTTTTCCTTTTTCGGCTATGTGTTTTACAATCCTGCCGTGTATGGCAAGGAGGAACTTGCCGGCATCCTGGCTCACGAAGCGGTGCACATTCGTGAGAAACACTGGGCTGACCTGCTGCTTGCCGAATTGTTCACCGCCGTTTTCTGGTTCAATCCTTTTGTTTGGTTGCTCGAGCGCTCGATCAGGCAAAACCACGAATACTTAGCCGATGAAGGTGTCCTTGCGCAGGGACATCCCAGGGGCAGGTACCAGGCGCTTTTAATCAATCAGTTGATGGACGTGCCGGTGATGGGATTTACCCATCCCTTCCACTACTCCATGAACACAAACCGTTTTAAAATGATGACACTGAATGAAAAACCAAAGAAAAAGGCCTTGCGCCTGATGTGGGCACTGCCTGTGGTTGCCCTGTTACTGGCAGCTTTCGCCGAACCCGCTTTTGTAACCAAACCATCCTCGCCGGAGAACCTGGTTTCACCGGCTGAGGGAACCGTTTCTCCTGCCCAGGATCTGAAAATCACCGGGAAGGTGGTCAAACCCGACGGCACTCCCCTTCATGGAGCCTCTGTGATCATCGGGGGAAGCAACTCCGGAACCGTTACAGGGCATGATGGAAGTTTTGAACTCCAACTCCCCGGAATGGAAGAGATCACCCTTTACATCTCCTTTGTGGGATACCGAACGGCCACGGAAAAGATTGCCGGAGGAAAGCCGGCCAGCGTGACCGTTGGAATGAAGAAGGAATTGTACGTTCTCGATGTCAACCCCGACAAAGGGGCTGTTCCCCCGCCCCCGCCCCATCCTTCCGGGGAAAAAGCAGGAAAAGCTACCAAAAGCAAAACATCGGACGAAGAGATAATTTTCGTTGTGGTGGAGTCCATGCCGGAATATCCGGGGAAACAATGGGGCCTGGAGCATCATGTGGCCACCGTCAGAGACCGGTTGAAAGCTGAAGGACCCCTGAATGGCAGGGCAAAGGTGGAATTCACCATCAACGAAGAGGGAAAGCCCGTGAATGTGGAGATCAAGGAGCAAAGCAATGAGGCTGCAGGCCAGGCGGCGCTTACTACCATCAGGGAGATGAAACCCTGGAAACCAGGCACCCAACGAGGCAAACCGGTGCCCGTTACCTACCAGATGGAGCTTGATTTCTGACAAGCTCAGAATTCCCCGCCTTTTTAATTCCACGCACCGGCATGCTGCCCTCAGCTTCCCGGTGCGTGGAACATTGATCGGGAAATCCCGCCGTGGCGGCTATAAAATATCAAACTCCTCGATACTCCAGTTCTCTGCTCCGAATCCGGGCGCTAATCTTCTGATCCCATAGAGACGGCTCCCGTCGTCGTTGACGAAGAGATACCTTACCATATTATAGGCCAGTACGAGTTCGCCGCCTTCGTTAAGGGCCGTCAGCGAAGGTTCAAAGCGGCTGAGGCGGCTGTAGTTGCCCGCATGATACCGGGTGATCACATACCGGTTTTCAGTATTTCCTCCTGACTGCCAGTTGTCGTAACTAGCCACATAAAAGGAGTTCTTGGCTTCGGAGAAAGCCATATCGTACACATTGAAATAATTCAGTTGGATCGCGCCCATCTCCATGGGATCAGGAGTATTATACTGATTCGCGATATACGAAGGGACACCATAGATGATTCCTTGTCCCGAAATAAACCGGGTGCCATCACTGAAAACCCAGAAGTTGCCCAGATCCTTGTGCCAGTAATTGATAGTGTCGTTGGCTGCTCCCCTGCTGATGTCAAAAAGCAGGATCCCGGTGGGGCCAAGCTGAAGCCGCGTTCCCAAGAGCAACGGTTTTCCAGGCACCTTCCTGATCATGCAATTGCCATAAAGTAAGACCGACCAGGATTCCTTGCTTGTCACCAACTCCCCGGTGGTCAGGTTCAGGCTGCGCAGAGTGACCTTCTCATTCCCCTGAGGCGCAATGTAACACCACCCGTTGTCGGCGGCAACCACATCAAAGGCCACGCAATCGAGCGGAAAGCTCCTGACCACAGAACGGGATTCGACATTCACCTGCAACAGGGTGGATGTGGTATTTCCCACCAGAACTGCCTTGCCGTCGCTGGTGAAGTCAATGCATTGGGGGCTGTGGGGCAGCGGAACTGTAAAAGACTCACCTGTGGCCGTTTTATAAAACCACAACTGGTCGGGCGACTGGGTGGCGATGGCGATCAGTTCCGAGGCTTTGTTCATAGCCACATCCCTAACGCTCCCCGACAAGGGGATAATCCGAGAACCCACCCCCGGAAGGTTGCCAATGTTGCCATACACCACCTCGAGGCCGATCAGGCCTATCCGGTCAATGTCAAGAATGACGATTCCGGAGAGGGTGGCCGTTTCAGATTGCCCTTCAGACCTTTTCACCTTGAAATTCAGGGTAACAGATCCATTGTCGAACTTGCCGTGCATCGACTCCCAGACCATCCAGGCGGGATAAGAGGCAATATAGAAGGATTCCGAACCGGCAAGTCCCAGTTCAATATGGATGGCAGGATTGGGATCCTGCGAAGAGATCAGGGCTTTCCCGGAAAGCATGGTCAGCGTACGCTGGTTCTTCTCCAGGAAATCATCGCTGCAAGAACCCAGCAGCAACCAGATGATCAGCAAAAATACGATTCGATTGTTCATGCGTCGTTTCTGTGTCAGGTTTACCTATTCTGTGGTGTACCGCGACTTTCCGTGTCAGAGGATGATCCTTATCCCTGCCCTCAAATCGAGGGCCGATACATTTTCTCGTTGATCTTTGGGAAGATCGATCGTGTAGGAATTGCTGCCCGAATCAACTTTGATCTTCTTCAATTTTGCAGCGAAAAGGGAGAGATGGGCACCCAAAGCTATTTTGGGAGTGAGGAAGGTTTCGAGGCTTGTCTCCACGGCACTGCCGAAATTGTTTCCCGTTATAAGCAGGTAATTGTGCATGGAGAGGGCCTCATCGCGGTAAAAGACCATCCCCGCCGACACCACAGAATTGAGTACCAACCTTTGGCTTCGTCCCAGAGGAGTGCTGGCTTTCAGCGATGGTCCGGCGTATTGGATCAGCAGCTTTTCCTTCATCTGGCCGTAGAAGAGGGTTTGTCCATCATGCGGATCAAAAGTAGACCATATTTCTGCCCCGGAGAAAAAAAAGCGCCAGGTTGCCCCCACCCCCATTCCGGGAGAAATGAACCAGTGGCCGCCCGCCGAGGCTGCCCACCCCAGCTTCAACTGGCGGTAGTAACTGTCGATCTTATCCCGGGTGACTCCTAATTGCATGGCCTGGTTTTTGGCATCCTTGGTGCTGGCAACCAGCCATGAGGGACCACCGCTGAAAGAGAGGTCGAAGTTCCCGAAGGGAATCCGCTCATCCACCTTGTCAACAACAAAACCGTCATTCCCGATCGAAAGGATCTCCCTGCGGGCAATCCGGGAGGTAGTGGGAACCCCTCCCTGAAGCTGCTTAAAATAGACTGCCCCGGGAGTTTTCCTGATGATCTTGCAATGGAGGGTATCCAGGCTCCGGGTGATGATCCGGTCCTGTGCAAATGAGGTAACTGCCAACAACAAAGGCAGCAATAAGCTCAATAATCTGTTAATCATAACATTAATCCGGTTTCTATTTTGAGGATGCAAAGGTATGGTATAATTTTCATAATTTTGGTGAAATTTGGATCAGTTTATGGATTGGAAAGAGCTGCTCACCTCGCAGCGCCTGGGGAAGAGTTTCTCGGGCGAAGACACCATCCGCACCGAAGACAGGAGCGAATTTCAGCGCGATTACGACAGGATCATCTTTTCTCCTGCCTTCCGGCGAATGCAGAACAAGACCCAGGTGTTTCCCCTTCCGGGCCGGATTTTTGTGCACAACCGGCTCACCCACACCTTGGAAGTAGCCAGTGTAGGCCGGTCGCTGGGTAACCGGATTGCCGAAATGCTTTTCAGGGAGCAGTATATCGACGATCCCATCCTGCTCACCCAGGTCGGGGCGGTAGTGTCTGCCGCCTGTCTGGCCCACGACATGGGCAATCCCCCTTTCGGTCATTCGGGCGAGGCGGCTATCTCCTCCTTTTTCACCTCCGGATCGGGCAAACTGCTGAAAAACGACATGAGCGAGGCGGAGTGGAAAGACTTCACCCATTTCGACGGCAACGCCAATGCTTTCCGGCTGCTGACCCATCCTTTCAATGGAAAAAGGGAAGGAGGTTTTGCACTCACTTACACTACCCTGGCGAGCATTGTGAAATACCCTTTTGAATCCACCGCCGCCACCCACCAGAAATTTGGCTTTTTCCAGTCGGAAAAAGAGACCTGGCGGAAGATCGCCTCTGTAACGGGCATCCCCCTGCTGGGGGAAAAACCCCTGGCAGGAGCGCGCCACCCCCTGGTTTATCTGGTCGAAGCCGCCGACGACATCTGTTACCAGGTGATGGATGTCGAGGATGCTTTCCGGCTGGGGATTTTAGGCTTTGAAGATACCCGGGAACTCTTCTCCTCCTTTTTCAGAGAGAGCAGCAAGGCTAGAATCCGTGAAATGGAGAAAACCCTCCGCAAGGTCACCGATCCCAATGAACAGATCAGCTACCTCCGTGCCGGCGTCATCGGGGAACTGACACGGGAGTGCTCTGCCGTGTTTTTCAGAAACCACGAAACCATTCTCCAGGGTAAATTTAGCGGATCGCTGCTCAAAAACATCACCCCCTCCTTTTTTGAAGCCATCGAAAAAGTACAGGAGGTCTCCATGGAACAGATCTACAATCACCGGTCGGTGGTGGAGATCGAAATTGCAGGCTATAAAATCATCGACACCCTTCTCTCGGAGTTCACAGGGGCTTTGCTTCATCCCGGTACTCCCCTGAGCCGTAAGATCCTGATGCTTCTTCCCGGACAATACCTTCAGGAGGAGGATTCCATTTATCACCGGGTGCAGTCGGCCGTCGACTTCATCTCGGGCATGACCGATGTCTATGCTCTTGACCTCTACCGCAAGATCCGGGGCATCAGCCTCCCGGAAATCGGATAATCGCGACCTGACCGGAACGGCAGTATTTGAAACTCCCCGCCGCAGAGCGGACGGGGAAACGAACCCCGTGAACCGGGATGAGTTCGACGGATTTCAGCACCAGACCTTCCATAATAAGCAAAGACCAGGCATGAATGCTTACCTGGCACATAGAACGGATGTAGTCTATGTGCTAGCCGGAATTCAAAAAGCAACGAAATTGGGGAGTTTTTGTCTATCCTTCCAGGATCTTCCCCAGGAGTCCGGCGCCCCCCTCTTTCCGGGCATTTTTGCCGGAAACCGACAAACGGCTGATCAGCTTTGCAATGGGCATACTTTGCAGCCAAACCTTACCGCTGCCGCGAAGTGTTGCCAGGAAAATCCCTTCTCCCCCGAAAATCATGGACCGCAGGTTTCCTGCCTGTTCAATGGAGTAATCGATCTGGGGTTCAAATCCTACGATGCATCCGGTATCCACGCGTAGTGTTTCACTGTGCAGGGTTCTTTCAATCACGGTTCCCCCGGCATGAACAAAAGCTTTTCCGTTTCCCTGCAAGGTTTGCAGGATAAATCCCTCACCTCCGAAAAAGCCAGATCCCAACCTTCGGTTAAGGGTTACGGAGACCTTAGTCCCCAATGCTGCGCATAAAAAAGCATCTTTCTGAACAATCACATGTCCGCCCAGTTCCTTCAGGTCAAGGGGGATGATGGTTCCCGGATAGGGAGCGGCAAAGGCGACCTTTCTCTTCTGATAAACCTGGTTGGTAAAATGGGTCATAAAAAGCGACTCGCCGGTAATGACCCGTGATCCGGCAGACAGCAGCTTGTCAAACAACCCTGCCCTGGGGTTGGTACCATCACCCATTTTGGCGGTGAAGTCCACCCCGTCTTCCATGTAGAGCATGGCACCGGCTTCCGCAATGACCGTTTCACCCGGGTCCAACTCAATCTCTACCAGTTGCACCCCTTCACCAACTATTCTGTAGTCAATTTCGTGTGATTGCATATTCCCCTCATTTTAGATGATTGATGTACTTATTAAATTTAAATATAGGTATTTTTTACGACCTTTGCATTACAAAAAGGGACAAGCATGAGAAGAGAAAATATGGGCGGGAGCAATCCTGGAAGAAGGGCAGCCAGGCGGGGACCGGGGGTGCCGGGTGCTGAGGGACCATCACGCAGGATTCCGCACGCATCCCGTTCCGCCGCGCGTTCCGCATCCCCTTCCGGCACAGGGGAAGAGGGTAGGCCCGGTGGTAGGGGAATAAAACGTTTCAGCGGTGCTGAAAAAGGGAGAATTGCCACCGGAAACCAGCCTGGCAAGAAGGTCGTCAGGCGGGAAGCCCCCTCTGAAAAACGGGCATTCCGCCGGGCTACCCTGGGTGAGGAACGGGCACGCGCCTCCAAACGCACCATGGAAAGGAAGACTTCGCATACCTCCGGGAAAAAGCTAGTTCTCAGAGGAGAGAAAAGGCCGACAAGAAGCCAGTTGTTGCGGGAACTGGGGCATACCACTGAAAGACAGGAAAAACTCCATACCCCGCTGAAGGAGGAACTGATCCGGCTCAACCGCTTTATTTCCAACGCCGGAGTATGTTCCCGCAGGGAAGCTGACAAATTCATTGCCGCCGGAGTGGTAAAAGTGAACGGACAAATCGTCACTGAACTGGGTACCAAAGTATCTCCCACCGACGAAGTCCGCTTCGATGACCAGCTGATCACTCCTGAAAGAAAAGTTTACGTACTGCTGAACAAACCCAAGGATGTGGTGACCACCACTGATGATCCTCATGCAGAACATACGGTCATGGAACTGGTAAAAGGGGCTTGCGAGGAAAGGATATACCCGGTGGGTCGACTTGACAGAAATACTACAGGCCTGCTGCTGCTCACCAACGACGGGGAATTATCGAAAAAACTAACCCACCCAAGCCACAAGGTCTCGAAAGTATACCAGGTCACCCTCGATAAAAGCGTTTCTGTTGCCGATATTAAAACAATTGCCAACGGCATAGAACTCGACGACGGATTCATCGCCGCCGACGGCATCACCTTTGTCGAAGGTCAGGACAAAGACACCGTCGGCATTGAGATCCATTCGGGGAGGCACCGCATCGTACGCCGCATTTTCGAAGCATTGGGGTATCGCGTCAGGGCCCTTGACAGGGTTTCATTTGCCGGACTCACGAAAAAGAATCTTCCACGTGGTAAATGGAGACTCTTGTCGCCCAGGGAAGTCTCTTACCTCAAAATGAAATAACTGCTGTGCAGCAGAAATCCTACTGTAATTTAAACCTGTTTCAGCATACATATTAACCTGGTTTGGAAAAGGAATTTTTGGATATCGTAGGGGCCAACCAGGGAATTATCCATAAGGTATGCAATATCTATTGCGACGATGAGGAAGATCGGAACGATCTGTTCCAGGAAATTCTCGCCCAGTTGTGGAAATCGTACCCTTCCTTCAGAAAGGAATCGAAATTCACTACCTGGATGTACCGCGTCGCCCTGAACACCGCCATAACTTCCTTCAAAAAAATCCGCCGGCAGCCTGGATTCAACCGTCTCTGTGACCAGAACCTCCAGATTGCCGACGAAATGTCATCCTTGGAGATGGACGAAAATATCGCCCTGCTGAAACAAGCTGTTTCAAAACTCAGCGGAATCGAAAAATCGATCATTCTCCTTTTCCTTGAGAATAAAAACTACGAGGAAATCGCTGAAATTACGGGGATCACCCAGAATTACGTCCGGGTGAAAATGAACCGGATAAAAAAGAAGTTGAAATTACTGATGACTGCTGAAGATTAAGGCTATGGAATTAAAGGATCTGAAAAAAGCATGGATCAGGGTGTCGGATGAATCCTCGGGAAAGCAGCAGCTAAATGAGGAACAGATAAAGGCCATGTTGGGCACTCGGACCAAAAGTCTGCTGGAAAAAATTGAACGGAACATCAGGACCGGATTTGTGGTGATTCTGGTGATCATTGCGGCCATGCTGGCTGTCGACTATCTGACGGTAGCCCCATCGGGAATGACCTCTGACGGAAACAAGGTGCCGCGGTGGCTGTTTTTCCTTGACCTGGGGCTTAATCTGCTGATTATATCCCTTTTTGTCACCTTCCTTTTTCATTACTGGAAAATCAGGCAACAGTGCAAAGGCGTTTGTGACCTCCGTCACACCCTGACAAAAACCATCGGCATACTTACCCTCTACCAGCGGATTTTTACGTTTCTCCTGGCAATCATCCTACTGATTTCGGCAACGGGATTTGCAGCCGGCTATTACACCAGCATCCACAACCACAACACTTCCGAGGGATTTTTCCTGTCAGATCTGTTGATCGGGATTCTCCTGCTCATCCTGATTTCCGGGCTCCTCTTTTACCTAATCCGGTGGGTATTCCGGAGGGTTTACGGAAATTATCTCCGGGGGCTCCGCGACACCTTTGCCGAATTGAACGAAGTGGAAGAAGGGGACGATTGACCTTGTCGGACCAGAGCCGGAAACAAAACCGGATGCACAACTCCCTTGCCTTCTCCTGTTCCAGGTTTATGCGATACTCAGAAATTGAAATTGTCGGGATCAGCCCCAAAGCGGTGATGCCGGTCCAGACTGTCAATACTTAACATGTCCTCTTCTGACAATTCGAAATCGAAAACATCGATATTGGAGAGGATCCTTTCGGGGTGTACTGATTTGGGAATGGTGACGATCTGTTTTTGCAGCTCCCAGCGGAGGGTTACCTGAACCGGCGTTTTGCCATATTTGGCTGCCAGTGCCTGCAACACGGGAATATCATTCACCTTCCCCCGCATGATGGGGCTCCATGCTTCGAGTTGTATCCCCTGCGAACGGCAGAAGTTCTGTAGGGCAGGTTGCTGAAGATAGGGATGAAACTCCACCTGGTTTACCATCGGTTTCACCTTGCAATGAGGTAATAGTCCCTCCAGATGATGCACGAGGAAGTTGCTCACCCCGATGGCCCTGATCCTGCCGGAGGCATAGATCTCCTCCATGGCCTTCCATGTTTCAACCGAAAGATCCCCTTTGGGCCAGTGAATCAGGTAGAGATCGATATAATCGGTATCCAGCCGCTCAATACTCTCTTCAAAGGCGTCAAAAGTAGTCTGATACCCCTGGTCCGAATTCCAGACCTTGGAGGTGATGAATATCTCTTTCCGGGGAATCCCGCTGCCGTTGACGGCTTTTCCCACTCCTCTTTCATTTCCGTAAACAGCTGCCGTGTCGATATGCCTGTATCCTGATTCCAGTGCTGTCAGGACAGCACCTTCAACCTCAAGACCCTCTTTACTCATAAATACTCCCAGGCCAAAAAGCGGCATTTGCAGACCGTTTGACAGGGTCACCGATGACTTAATATCCATAATACTACCCACTTTATCGATTATACGGGCAATATACACTTTTTTTCAAAACAAATTATTCCGAAGAAAAAACCTGTCCATCGGTAGTTTTTTAAAAATCGTAGTTTTGTATCGTCAAAAAAGAAAAAATGAAAGTATTCAAATTCGGGGGAGCATCCCTGAAAGATGCCGCGGGCGTGCGGAATGTGGCATCCATTGTTGCGCAGTATGACAGTGACATGATCGTGGTGGCGTCGGCTATGGGGAAAATGACCAATCTGCTGGAAGCGCTGGCGAAAGCCCATTTCAACGGGTGGGATGAGACCATGGAGATTTATGAAAAATTCCGCCGGTTTCACCTGGAATTGGCCGGGGAGCTCTTCGGATCGGAAACGGAGATCCCAACGGCGGTTTTTAACATGCTTTCCGACATGGAAAACCGCCTCAGGATGCCCCCGTCACTCCTCTTTGATTTCGAATACGACCAGTTTGTCTGTTACGGGGAACTCCTCTCATCTTTGATTGTCAGTCTTTACCTCGAAACAGCAGGAATGACCAACCGATGGGTGGATATCCGGTCAAGCCTGCGTACCGACGATAAATACCGGGATGCCTCCGTCAACTGGAAATGGACGGAGATGTTGGTAAACAACACCTTTCAGTTTAACGGCACCCGGATGTATGTCACACAAGGATTTATCGGCTCTACGGTGACCAATCTCACCACTTCGCTGGGCAGGGAAGGTTCGGACTATACCGCGGCCATCCTGGCAAGTCTGCTGAAAGCCGAAAGTGTCACCATCTGGAAGGATGTTCCCGGCGTACTCAATGCCGACCCCAAACAATATCAGGGGACGATCCTCCTGAAGGAACTCTCCTACCGCGAGGCCATTGAAATGACCTATTCGGGCGCTCAGGTCATCCACCCAAAAACTATGAAACCCCTTTATAACAGCAATATCCCTCTGTATGTAAGATCCTTCGCCAATCCCTCAGAACCCGGAACGGTGATTCATCAGGTGGATCATCCCCTCGAGCTCACCCCGGTATTCATCACCAAAGGGAACCAGGTGCTGATAACCTTTTCACCCTATGACTTTTCCTTTATATCGGCGGAAGATATCTCCAGGGTATTTGCCCTGCTTTCGGCCAAAGGGCTGAAAGTAAACCTGATCCAGAAATCAGCCATTGACCTGAGCCTGCTTGTGGACGCCCCCGAACTGGGACTGGAAACCATCATGCTGGACTTAAGGAAAGATTATGAAGTGAAATACAACACCGGACTGACCCTTGTCACCATACGCCATTACAACAACGAAACAATTGAGAGACTAACGGCCGGCAAGAAGATTTTCATTGAACAGTACAGCCGGCTTACCGCAAAAATTGCCGTGAATTAAAACGATAAAAAATGAAAGTGACCGATGCCCTGGGCCTGACCGACAGTACCATGCTCTCTTTCGAGCTGCTTCCGCCGCTCAAGGGAAACGACGCCTCCCGGATTTACAGGACCATTGAAAACCTGCTGGAGTTTAATCCCCGGTTTATCAATATCACCACACACCGCGACGAGATCGAATTCAGAGAGCGTCCCGACGGAACCATAGAACGTCGGGTGGTGCGTAAACGGCCGGGAACCGTCGCCATTGCCGCCTCCATCCAGCACAAATACGGAATCCCCGTAGTGCCCCACATCGTATGCGGAGGTTTCACCCGCAGCGAAACCGAACATGTCCTGATAGACCTCCATTTCCTCGGAATCAACAATGTGCTGGCTCTCAGAGGTGACGGGCTTAAGGGGGAACAGATATTCCGCCCCGAAACCGACGGAAATGCACACGCCAGCGACCTGGTCAGCCAGATTTCCAACCTCCGGAAAGGAATTTACCTGGATCCCGAACTGAAAAATACCACTCCCCTCGATTTCTGCATCGGGGTGGCGGGCTATCCCGAAAAACACGCGGAAGCCCCCAATATGGAATCCGATCTGCTTTTCCTGAAAAAGAAAGTCGACGCCGGGGCTGACTTTATCGTGACCCAGATGTTTTTCGACAACAAAGTCTATTTTGACTTCGTGAAGAAATGCCGGGAAACGGGAATCACCGTTCCCGTAATTCCCGGGATAAAACCCATCGCACTGATGAATCAGTTGACAGTCCTGCCAAAGATTTTCAGCATCAACCTGCCCACAGCGCTTTCAAAGGCTCTCAGCCAATCCAGAACCGATGCCGATGCCCGCCGCGTGGGAACCGAATGGGCCATCCACCAGGCAAAAGAACTGATTGCCGCCCGGGTGCCCGGACTTCATATTTATACGTACGGCATCTCTGACAATGTTAAGGAGATCGCCAAGGCAGTTTTCTAAAGATCCCCTCCTCCATATCTCTGTTTTCCTATTCATACACCTTGCGACCCGTGATATCTTTCTGGAAAAGGGTGTGGGGGTCGTTGTAGAATTTCACGAAGTCATCGGCGGAAGGATTTCCCAGGTGGGGACCGAAAGGAGCGTGTGAAGCGCCGCGGGAGGGATTCCGCCAAACCAGCACGTAAGACAGGGGAACGGAGCGAAGGGGTTCCAACAGGGATGCTGTCCACCACTCTGGCTGTGTGGCAATGGGTCCCCCGGCTTCACTCACCGCGGCAATCTTGCCCCGTTCCGCAGCCAACCTGGAAACGGTCTGAGCACAGCTTTTCAGCGTTTCCGGAAATCCAGGACCCCGGTCATAGAGGTCGAAAGCAAGCATATCGATGATGTCATCCCCGGGATAGCGTTCCAGGTACTCCTCTTCAGTGGAAAACCGGTCGGTGGAGTAGGCATAGAGAAGGTGGTGCAGGTCGCGGGTATCGCGCAGGTATTCCACGGTCATCCGCCACAACGACTTGTACTCTTCAGCGGAACAGAGATTCCTGCCCCACCAGAACCAGCTGCCGGTATGCTCATGATAAGGACGGAAGATGACCGGGATCCCGGTTCCCTGGTCATTCTTCAGGCTCTTCAGAAAATCGGCCAGTTTATCAAGATATCCGAGATAAAAGTCATGTTTTTCGCCCCCGGGCAATACCGATTTCACCACCGCAGCGGAAGATACATCCCAGGCCGTTCCACCGGTCAGGGGATTCCGCAGGTGCCAGCTGATGGTGTTGATACCTCCCCGTTGGTAGGTGATTCGGATCAATTCCCTGATCTTGTCGAAGTGGACCGAGTCGAGGCTGTAGGGAACTCCCAGTTCCAGATGGCCCAGTTCCCACCCGTATACGGCAGGGTAATCACCGCAGACATCCTTCACATCAGAACGGCCATCCTCGTACACCCAGCCCACCCCATAGGCCAGATCGTCCTGATGGCCGAACATCAACCCTTCCTGCTGAAGTTTCAGCATGTTCCGGTAGAGGTTAACAGTTTCCCAGGAAGCCCCCCGGTCAACGGGCATGGGTTGCGGAGTTGCGGCACATCCGGAAATAAAAAAGAGTGCAATGACCAGCCCACAGAAATTATAAATTTTCTTCATCATCGGTTCACTTATTTTTTACAATCTGTTTTCCTGATAAAAATAAAGGATAATGTCACGATAACCATCTTCCTCAACAAAAATAACAATCCGTTTGGTTTTAGGAAGCGTCGGTATTAAACCAGATCATTCTATATTTGTCAAATTACAGAATCTAAACCTAAAGTGATGACAATTGAACGCACCATTTTCCTGACCTTAGCAACCCTGTTCCTTCTTTCGTGCCGGGTTTCCGGTGGTGAAAGGGAGGCCGGAGGGGACTGGCTGCAATGGTGCGGTTCCATGCACACGAGAGTTTCTCCCGATGAAGACTTCCACGCCTCACGGGTGATTGTCGGCAACGACCTTATAATAAGGGGCTTCAGCTCCCTTTACTGCTTTTCAGAATAACTCCGGAACGTATGGACCAGACTTCACGGGAATTCCAGGTATTCATCAAGCCGGTGGGTGCCATCTGTAACCTGCGCTGCAGTTACTGCTATTACCTTTCCCGGAAGGAGCTTTATCCCGCGGAAGCCTTCCCCCGCATGAAGGAAGAACTTTTGGAGGAGTATATCCGTCAGCAGTTCGATGCTACCACTGACGACACACTCTTTTTTTCCTGGCACGGGGGGGAACCCACCCTAGCCGGACTAGAATTCTACAGGAAGGCAGTCGCCCTTCAGAAAAAAATGCTTCCGCAGGGGAAACGGTTGCTCAACGGTATCCAGACCAACGGAACCCGCTTAGACGAAGCTTGGTGCCGATTTTTAGCCCGTGAAAATTTTCTGGTGGGCATCAGCATGGACGGCCCGGAGGAGTTTCACAACCTTCACCGTAGAGACCGGCATGAGAAAGGCACTTTCAATGATGTTCTCAGGGGCTGGCGCCTGCTTCAGAAATTCGGGGTGACCACCGAGATCCTTTGCGTGGTGAATTCATTCAACGCGGTGTATCCGTTGAAAATCTACCGCTTTTTCAGAGAACTGGGAGCCCGCCACATTACCTTTCTGCCCCTGGTGGAGCGAACGTCCGATTCTTCTGAAGGGGTAACGGCAGCCTCCGTACCAGCAGAAGCTTTTGGCCGGTTTCTGATTGAAATCTTTGACGAATGGGCCCAATACGATATCGGAAGGGTCACCATCCAGCATTTCGAAGAGGCACTTCGCACCGCTTTTGACCAGGAACATACCCTTTGCATTTTTAAGGAAACGTGCGGAGGAGTATCCGTGGTGGAACACAATGGCGATGTGTACTCCTGCGATCATTATGTAAATCCCGCCCACCTGCTGGGGAATGTCAGGGAGCATTCCCTCTCGCACTACATAGACTCGCCACGGCAGAAAGCCTTCGGGGCCGCCAAAAAAACGACCCTTCCACGGAACTGCAGGGAGTGCCCGGTGCTGGGAATGTGCAACGGCGAATGCCCCAAAAACAGGTTTATCAACACCCCCGACGGGGAATCCGGACTCAATTACCTTTGCGAAGGGTACAGGCTGTTCTTCAAACACTGCCTCCCCATGGTGGAAACCATAAAAGCGCTCAGAAGTTCTGATAATCACCTGTAAATGGCAAGGCAGGTGCCACTAATGACCTGCGATGAACCGGTTACCGGTAAACGGCGAAGCACCTGTCTCCATCACTTCAGCTTTTCACGGAAAAAGGCGATTGTCCGGCTCCAGGCGAGTTTTGCGCCCGCTTCGTTATAACGCTGCGGTGCCGTGTCATTGTTGAAGCCGTGGCCGGTACCGGGATATACAAAGGAGTGAAACTCCTTGCCGTTCTCCTTTAGGGCTTTTTCATAGGCCTCGATGCCTGCGTTGATCCTCTGGTCATTTTCGGCATAGTGGATCAGCAGAGGGGCTTTGATTTTGGGAACCTCTTCGGCTTTGGGCTGGCTTCCGTAGTAAGGAACCGCAGCGTCGAGGTCCGGAGAGTTGACGGCCACCTGGTTGGTCATGGCGCCACCCCAGCAAAAACCGGTACACCCCACCTTACCGTTGGAAAGGGGGTGCGTCTTGAGATATTTGACGGCAGCGACATAGTTATGAACGGTTTGCGTTGAATCCAGCTGGCCCATCATCTGCCTGGCTTTGTCGGTATCTTCCGGGGTTCCCCCGAGCGGGCTCAGGGCATCGGGGGCCAGAGCCAGAAATCCCTCCCCTGCCATCCGGCGCGTGACATCCCTGATGTGCTCATTCAGACCAAAGATTTCCTGTATAACGATTACCGCAGGAAACTTTTTCCCTTTGGCAGGATGGGCTAAATAACCCTTCATCTCACCGGGTTCAGCAGGGTAGGTCACCGCTTCCGCCAGCACTTTTTTAATTTTCCTTTTCCGCTCGGCAGCAGTCAGAGTGTTGTTCTCCAAAAGTGGCAGCAACATCATGGCAGCAGCCGTACTTCCGGCCAGAAGGGTGAGTTTCTTCAAGAAATCCCTCCTGCCGGTTCTTCCCTTTTGGTAGGCTGTAAATAAGGCGTTGATCTTTCTTTCCATCGTTTGAAGTTCTATAATTCGTAATTTAAACAGGTCGTTGGGTTAAAGGTACAAAAAATGAGATCTCCTGCCGATAGTTCCCGAAAAACACTAATTTTGCACGCCACGGGGATATAGCTCAGTTGGCTAGAGCGCTACATTCGCATTGTAGAGGTCGGGGGTTCGACTCCCCTTATCTCCACTTGGAGTTCATGTATCATATTTTTTTTATCTTTGTCCCGTCAAAATCGGGGTTGTTAGCTCAGTCGGTTCAGAGCGCATGCTTCACACGCATGAGGTCACTGGTTCGAATCCAGTACAGCCCACGTGGTTCACACAAGTCCCTCTTTAGAAAAGGAGATTGCTGAAAAATGAGGCCGGGATGACTGTTTTAACCCTAATCAAGCAACCATTATTTAAGAAAGTTTTTAACAATTTTCTGTGGTGCCCCATAAACGGCAATAAACGCAAAGATAAGGGTTGTCCAGAACCATCCGATCCTTCATTTTTGCACTCTTTTGCTTTACCATGCCTGTAAATTTAAGCTTAAACTGTGCTAACTTTTAATTGGGGTCAATATATATTTAAGCTTAAACCGTGCTTACTTTTGCTTGGGGTCAAAATAAATTCAGCAACACATGACGGAAGAATCAAATGCAGCGAATACATCGGAGACGACCTCTGGCATTGCTGGAACTGCAGTCTGGGAAACATCAACTGTGCCTGATAAATTACAACTCCATGCCCTTCCTTTCCGGAGTGATTTGCATGGGCGCGGTTATTTTTTGATTACCTTTTTGACGGCAGTCAGGCCGCCGGGGATTTCAATGCGGATCAGGTAAATTCCCTCCTGGAGTCCGCTCATGGAAAACTGCAGCGAATTCACCCCCCTGCCGATGTTTGTGTTTCCCAAAGCCCTCACCATGACTCCCGCGGCATTATAGCAGAATACCCGGCAGACACCCGCATGCTCAGCAGAAAGGTGGATATTCAGGAGATCCCTGACCGGATTTGGATAGACGGTTATTGGAGCCTCCTCAGGTATTACCGGGGCTTTGGCGGAGGTATAGTGCATGAAAGGGAGTTCTGCACCTCTGGCCCGGAGTTCCCCCTCTTTCCCGGCCAGGTAAATATTGGTCCACGACGGACGGGCCGGCAGCATGTCCTGCCAGACCATCTGCTCCCACTCCTGGTCGGTCATTCGTTTAAAGTTTTTCGTCACCATTTCATAATAGGAAAGGAGGGGTCCCGTGAAAGCTGTCATCACCGACGGATCATCGGGATGGCGTGCCAGGAAGACGCCAAGGTTGACTTTTCCCACACCGGTATGGAGGACCCTGCCCACGACAACCCCTGACTCATCAGTGGGCTGGGTATGCACATCGACGATGGTATGATCCCATTCCGAGGCATCCCAGATATCAAAGAAAAGGTCGGCATACCACCCTGAATAGGGGGGTTCCCCGCTCTTGCCGTGATGGAAAAGCATGGTCATGAGCCACTCCCTTTCGGCATCGGAAAAGGGTTCTCCCGCCAATTCCTTAGCGGCCAGCACTTCCAGTCTGCCCATCACCTCGCCGAAATGGGGAAAAAACTGTACCACCCGCATGATTTCAGGGGTAGTGGCCGGCAAGTGACGGAAGAAATCGGCAGCACCGGAAGCAAACTCCTTCAGTCTCCGGTAAAAGGCGGGATAGGGTTCCACATAGGAGGTGGGAAAGGAGCACCCCGTTCCGCCGGAATAGGATTGCTTGGCATACAAGAGGTTGTCGTGGCGTAGATGGGACCACCCAGCCAGTTGGGTATTGATCTTTTCCTGGTGCCAGGCGGCCGTCTGCATGAAAAGGGGAAGATCTTCCCCGCCCTCACCAGGATTCAGGTCACGGAGGGCGTTCAGCCACACATTGTAAAGGCTCCCCTTCCAAAAGGTTTCCGGCCGCTCATCGGTAAGATAACGGAGGTTAGCCAGTTGCCCGGCATAGGGGTATTTATTGAGTTCTTCACGCAACAAAGGCAGGGCATCGTTGTTTCCCAGCACAAAAAGGGCATCGAGGGGGGAGGGCATCATCCGCATCACCTTCACTCCGTTGTGAACCACCCTGTCAAAGACCACATTCCCGAGAATATAGGAGTCAATGATGAACCGCTGTCCCGACAAACGCCAAGATATGGGCAGAACGCCCGGTTCTTCGGCCCACGGATCCATCAGGAAGAAATCGCTGAGGATCTTCTGGGCCAGCTCCGGGTGTGTTCCCAGGGATTCCTGCAAATCCAGTGAAACGGAAAGGTCGGTAAGCTGCACAGCCGACGTGATCTCCATCTCTTCCAGAACCCCGGCAAACTCGCCGGGAGTAATATTGTCGCATTCCCCCACCAGGTAACCGATCACTCTCTCGTTCCATTCCAGCAACTCCCTTTCCGGGGTAAGGGCGCAAAGTTCATTGAGCAGAAAAGCGCCTTGCTGCATCCTTTGAATTTCTGTGTCGGACCACGGTATCTCCCAGGGATTGGCGGGAGGCGGGGTCAGCAGAAAATCGATCCGGCCCAGCCACATCATGGTCCGGAAATAGGGTTCGAGCGACTTGAGCCCCATCCATTTTTCCTGTTCCGTGTAAACATAATGACCCCGTACGGTAAACTGGCTGAAATCGAGTTTCCGTGAGCGTTGCGGAAAGGTGAACAGGGGCATCTCCACCATATTTTCACTTTTGATGGCTTCCCAGATCCTGGCAATATCCTCAGAATTTGCCACATGCCCCTTCATCAGATTCCCTGAAATCAATGAATGAGCGATGGTAATGTATAGATCTGCATCGCTAAGGGCGTCGGCGAGAGCCTGGTTATCGCCATATTTTCCGGTAAGGAGATGAAAATTGCCGTAAAGCGACCCCAGGAATTTCTCCAGGTTCGCTGACATGACCTCCCTCTCCAGGGTTTTCAGGATCTGGTCATACGACATGTGCAGGGCATGCAATATGGCGTCGGTGGTGACAAATACTGGAAGATCATGGTTATAAACGGCATGAAAGGCCTGTCCGAAAGCAGTGTAGGAAAGTCGTTCGGTGACCACGAAGAGATTCTGCCGCAAAAGAGCCTGTTCGTCTTTGGTAAGTTCCAGTTTGCCGATCACCTCATCGAGATAGCGCACCTTGCTGAAATCTACCCCTTCATCAAAATAGCGGAGATAAAACTCAACAGGCCTGCTGTATCTATTTTCCAGTTCCGAAGCGGTCAGCAAAGCATTCTGATTCCTGATCCCGAGGAAGGCTTCCGGGGAGAACTCCTGCCCCCGGATGGGCAACCAGGTCAATACCGGCAGGAGAAACAGAAGATAAAACCTTTTCATAGCACTCTGTCTTTTTAAGTTAGACTGATAATCACCTGTAAAGGTTGCGTTTTCGGGCGATTTTTTCAAAAAAAACAACTCTTCCGGATAATAACTGAAGAACCGGCGCAAAAATGGATCAGAACCAGGCTATCACCACGGAATTTGTAACTTATAAAACACCCGACCGTTTACCTTTCCGAACCGGCAGACGGACCTGTTTCTTCCCTTTCAGCCGAAAATTGCCAAAACTTATTTATCTTTACCGCAACTAAATCTGCCGGGCCGTCGAAATCCGGAATCCGAAACCAAGGGAAATGATTTTTCATTCAGCATTTGAAAACAGTTATTTGTGGTTGCCCCTGTTTGGTTTTGCCATCGGACTGATCGGTTCCCTGATCGGAGGAGGCGGTGGGTTTTTCTTTCTTCCGGTATTAATCCTGGTGTATAATATCCCCGCCCAAATTTCCGTGGCCACTTCCCTGGCAGCCACCCTTCCCATATGTTTCATTGGGTCCATCGGACATTACCGGCATGGCAACATGGATTTACACACAGGCCTGCTTTATTCGGGAGCCGGTATCGCCGGAGCGCTTTCCGGAGCCAGTCTGACCAGTATGATGACGCCGGGTCAACTGAAGGTCAGTTTCGGGATTTATTCCGTACTCCTCTCCATCTATATGGTAATCAGCCACTGGAAGGAAAAAAGAGCCCGGGCTGACGGGGAAGGACTTCCGGGAAATTCGGGTTTCCGGAAATTCGCCAAAGGCTCCTTTTTCGGATTTCTGGCTGGCGTTATCACCGCCACCTTCGGAACCAGCGGGGCAGCACCCGTCCAGGCCGGATTGTTTGCCATGCATCTTCCGATCAAACTGGTTGTCGGAACCTCACTGTTCGTGGTCCTTTTCAATACTTTTTCGGCCCTCGGGGCGCATTTCCTGGTGGGAGAAATCGACCTGACCCTGGTCGTCCTCCTGGCCTCAGGAGCAGCCCTCGGAGCGTTATCAGGACCCAAACTCCTCAGCAGTGTAAATATTGACCACGCCGAAGGCCCGGTCCGGTTCTGGTATGCCATGGCCATGGCTGCCTTCGGAATCGCAATGATCATCACCCGGTAACGGGAATCCCGTCACCTCAAGGGGAAAAGCCGTTTTTCTCCGATTGCATTTTATTGTGCACTTACGTGGCTGAAATAAATACCATTTGATATTTGTGGAACTTCGTTAAAAGAACCTTTTGGCCCAATAATAGTGATTGTGTCACCCACCTTAATGCCTTTTGCAGCTATTAATCCTTTTCTATAATTACCCGTTGCGCCATATCCAGGATAACAACCATACGAGTAAAGTGAATTTGTACCATCAGTAATAGTGAGATTTCCATAATCACCTGCAGCAATATCTTTAATGACACCAGTAACCATAAAGTAAGTATTAGGGTCATCAGGCTTTGTTAACATTTCAGCAATGGTAGCCACAGTGACAGGAATCACACTTTCCAATACAGCACCACTCACTTGCGGATCGTTATTATAAGCTGCACGCTTTCCTACAATAGTAATAATATCACCTGCTTTCAAAGAGTTTGCCTGATAATCCTTAATTTTATAGACATAAGTTTCACCGGAAAAGTCTCTGATATTTAAACGCCCATCGTTATTATTAGTAATTTTAGTAACTACTCCTGACAAACGATATTGAGCATCACCTACAGGCGCTGCAAGAAATTCAGCAATAGTTGCTTTCACAATCGCTCCTTTTTGGCTAAGGGTTGTTTGTGCACTATAGTTTTTAGAACCATCAGTAGTGTGGAATGTGAGCGTAGTTCCGCGATCTCCGCCGGTATTGGCAGCAGCTTTGAATTTCACAACAGTTTTGATTCCTGCTGACTGGATAGATGAAATTGACAACCAGGATTTGGCATCATCAGGAATTTCTACCGACACGCCTTGACCTTTGCAGGTAAGGTATGCAATCAATTCACCACCTTCCAGAGGAAGCGTTGCGTTTTTTACCGAATCAACTTTTACAAGGGATTTATTAATTTTTACAACTGTTACGTCTACCAATTCTACTACCGTCCCATAGGTGGTTTTCGGTCCTTGAACAGTTACTTCATCTCCCACTTCAAGTCCCCAACTTAAAAAGTTCTTGGTACCACCCTTGGCATCAAGAGTTCCATATATGTAAATGGTGCCGGTTTTGTCTGTAAGATACCAGTTACCATAAAGCGTGTTTGCTATTGCCGTACACACCCCGGTTACCTGATAGGTCTTGCTGTCTGGTCCGGCAATTACATCCGCGCATGTAGCAGTTGCAATTTTCGACAAACCCTGGATAATATTAATTCTCTGAGTTTCTCCTCCACATTTAATTAAAACCTCTGCATTACGGCCATCGAGAGTTGATGGGGCTGAAAAAGTTAGTTCAGACTCCCCGGCACTACCTGAAGTTGAAGAGATAGTCAACCACGAAACCGGATTCTTGGCAGTAGTTACCTTCTCAACAGTCCAGCCATCTTTAGCCGTTACAGTAATGGTTGAAGAGCCACCCGCCAAAGGTATAGACACGTAAGACGACGATACTCGAACTGAATCAAGCAATGTCATGGTTTCTTCATCGGTACAACTTGTCGTCAAGGCAAGTATTGCAATGAGAAATGGAAATATTCTTTTTAATTTCATAATTATCAGAGTTTTTAATTAGTTAAAAATATACTTGATACCGATTAACATATACCAACACTGACCCAATGAGTAGCTTGGCGTGAATGTTTTGGTATTACCATTGATTGAAGAAGGTGTGGAAAATGTAGCAAAACCCTCAGCATCAACACCTTCGTATTTAAGAATACGAGCTTCCGAACCAATTCCAGGGTTCAGATATTTACCTACACCCCAACTGGAGTTGAACAGGTTCATCACGTTTTTAATATCAAAGCTAAGTTGCAATTTTTGTTTGCTATTGCCTGCATTACAGGTAAAATCATGTTTGTAACCGAAGTCGACGCGATGTACCCAGGGAGAGTAAACGCTATAGGCTTCTGCATACTTGCCTTGCTGATTTTTCAAATAGTCATTGGCATGCACATAATCCATAAAACGAGTTTTATCGTCGGCTGAAACAAAGCGGAACTGATTGTTAGCCACTTCCTCATCAGTCGGAACGTAGATAACATCGTAGTTGTAACCGTCACTATTGATATCGTTAACCGTCATATAAGAGTAGTTAGCTCCGCCATGCCATCCTTCATAGATAAAACTATAGTGGTTACCCCCCTTGTCGTGGGCAGTAAGCGATGCCACAAGGCGATCGGGAGTGGTATATTGAGAATTGTGCAATCTGATGTAGTTAGGACCTTCTACCGTTGGAACGTATGTAAATGCAGATTCTGCAGCAGATCCCGGCATACCTGTCAAATCTTTTGCAACTGTGTGTGTATAGGCAGCCATCAAATTGAGCCATTTCACCGGTTGAGCATTGAGAGTAATGTTGCCTGACCAGCCATAACCGAGGCTTGTGTTTTCCAACACAAAGGCTTTTGTGTTGGTACGATAACCGGCAGGATAAATCGGACGATTGTCAACACCGTTGAAACGGGCGAAACCACCCACATTGGGAATACTCCAGTCAGAGATGGAAACACCGTTGATGGTTTTGTTGAAAATACCTTCTACCGTTACAGATAATGGAAAAGATGTTTTGAATGCATAATCAACAGCAAGTGATGTTTTCCAAACTTGCGGCATTTTGAAATTTGGATCTACACCGTTAACAGCAGAAGGAACTGTTCCATCTTCGGGAGAAATAGTCGAAGGATATCCCAATGATATTAACTTATTATACAGTGCGCTAATATTGGCTTTTCCGTCAGCATCCGTTACAAGACCACCGGCAAATGGTGTTGTATCTTTATTTTTTGCAGTTGGTCCGATTTGTGCTTGATACTGTACCATTCCTCCGTTGGTAGGCATATTGGTGAAGAATACAAGCGGTAAATTACCCGAGAAAAGACCGGTACCTCCACGAATTTTCAGGCTCTTATCACCAAATGTATCCCATACAAATCCAATACGGGGAGAGATTATGATATTTGCTGAAGGCCATTCCCCAGTATCGATATGACGTCCTGAATAATCAAGGTCATAGATAGCTTTGTTTGTTAACAAGTCATCATTATTGAAGAAAAGCCCATCTAAACGAAGTCCGTATGAAAGTTTGAAATTCTCAGTAACGCTCCAATCATCTTGCCCGTAAACTCCAATTTTGTTTGTTCTTATACGAGCTGCCGGATTGCTCTCTCCGTCATAACCATATGTTAAGCATACAACTTCAGGCGTTCCTGCGTTCAGGAAGTCTTCAAGACTTCTGTAGCGATAGTATCCCGTACCGTTACGCATATAAGCATTATCTGCCATTTTATATTCGTAAGCTGCTCCAGCTACAATTTTATGATTGCCTAAATAGAGTGTTAGTTCGTCTTTGATATTCCAAACGTTATTATGAACAGCATTATTCCACGTAAAAAGTTCATATCCCAAAGACAAATAGGCTTGTCCGTCTTTCAAAATATCGATGAAAGGGAATTGATCGGAAGTAGATCCACGGAGATCGTCAAGTTTTGAGTATGTTGCCAAAAATTGGTTGGATAAATTATCAGACAGACGGCTGTTTAAGTCAAACGAGAATGAATGAACAAGGTTGTTCATAGAATACATCGAGTTTGCATACGACATGGAGGCTTGTGACATTCTTGCCTCCGACATACGGGTACCTCCATCCATAGAACTGGCATTGGGAGATGACCAATAAAGATTTTTGGTGTAGTTATAACGCAAGGCCAAACGATGTTTATTTGTGATATTCCAATCCAACCGTGCAAGAAATTTGTAATTGTTTTCATCTGCCGGGAAATTGGTGTACGATCCCGTTTCATATCCATATTTACTTTTCACATAATCAGAAACTGTCTGAAGATCGCTTTTTGTTGTACGGGAAATATAATTGTCGGCATTGGCGACACCATCCGTTGATGCCCTCCAACGATTGACAACCGTTGGTGTTTTAGCCATTTCACCGTTTGCAAACAAGAACAATTTGTTTTTGATAATCGGACCACTCAGAGTGAAACCGTATGTTGTATTACGATCTTTTTCACGCGCACCTGCGATTTGCAAACCCTTGACAGCATCTCCGCGCATGTTTTCATTTCTGTGGTAAGTATAAACGCTGCCAGAGAAGGTATTGGTACCGGATTTTGTAATAGCGTTTACACCCCCACCTATAAAGTTGGTTTGGCGAACATCATATGGAGCGATTACAACCTGTAATTCTTCGATAGCTTCAATAGAAATTGGGTTGCCTCCACCGGGCAGCGCAGAACTCAAACCGAAATTATTGTTGAAGTTAGCTCCATCCACTGTAAAATTAGCCGTACGACCATCTGTGCCGACAAAGCTCATCCCATTGCCACCATAGGGCGAAAGGCGGGTAATGTCCATTACGCTGCGGCTTACTGTAGGCATATTAGCTATCTGGCTGGTTGTGATATTGGTCAATGTTCCGGTTTTCTCATTAGAGAATTTTGTACGGGTTGCCATAGCAACAACTTCATCTAATGTGAATAAATTTTCTGTGAGTACAGCATTCACTACATAGTTTTGACCTAAACTCAACGTAATGTTGTCTTGCGTGTATGTACCATATCCAACGAAACTAACCTTTACAGTATAAGGTCCGCCTACTCGCATACCGTTTAGGTTGAACCGGCCCTCTTTGTTGGTAATGGTACCATAAGTAGTTCCTGAAGGGGTATGTGTAGCAACCACCGTTGCACCGATTACAGCTCCTTCAGCATCAGCAATACGTCCACTCATACTGGATGTAGTTACCTGCGAAAATGCCGTCGTTACCAAAATACAAAGCAACAACAGCAAAAATGATAGTTTTCTGGCTTGTTTATTCATACAACATGTGCTTTTAAAATTAGTGCCTCAAAAATAGTTCTTTATTTTTAATCAATTTTAACAATTGTCCTGCTGATTTTTCGTTTTTTCTTAACCTGTTGATTTCCTTAAAAGTATATCAGATTCAAAAAAATAAATTAATTATTGTTTCCGGTTGTAAAAACAACTGATTTTAACATTTTTAAAAAACTAAAATTAATGGTATTGGTTGTATTAAAAAATGAGCAGTGTGGTAAAATTTCTTAAGTTATCAACAAGATATTAAGACCGGGAAATGCTCCTGTTTCCGCAGGAGGCGGAGAATATTTTCCCGGGCTGAACTTGCAGCGTTAATTTTGAAGCAATCGTTCCCTATTATTTGGAATTTTTCGGGAAAGTTGGCACTTTTACAGGCAATTAAGCTGAAGAATAAACCTGAAATGAAGAAGGTGTTCCTTTGGATCTTTGTTCCGATATTCCTGGTTGCCGGACTCCTCGGCTATAAATTTTTCCGGGGTCAATCTGGCACCGGCGGCCTGACCATCACCCTTCCTTACGACGACACCGTTTTCCCGGCCGACATAGCTTCTCCGCTGTTTGTGTGGGAGGACCAGAACCCGGAAATACAAAAATGGAAAGTGGAGATCGTCGCCGGGGACCACTCCTTGTCAGGACCTCACATGGTGACGGGAAAAGCCTGGAGGCCTTCCCGTGAAGAGTGGAAGAGCATCACCTCTTCATCCCCTGGCACCCCTTTTACTTTCCGCGTTTATGGGATGCTCCATAAAACCGTTTCAAGGGATGAAACCTGTTTTACCGTTTCTCCCGACCCTGTGGAAGCGCCTATCTTTGTAAGGAGCGTCCCCCTTCCCTTCAAATTTGCCCGCGAGAACATGAAAAAGATCCGCTGGATCTGGGGATCGGTCAGCAGAGAGGAGAAACCCACCGCCCTCCTTGAGGACCTCCCCACCTGCGGAAATTGTCACTCCTTCACCCCCGACGGACGGAAACTGGCCATGGACGTAGATGCCAACAACGACAAGGGGGCTTATGTCATCACCTCCTTCGCCGAAAAAACATATATCGCAGGAGACAGCATCATCTCCTGGAGCACCTTTCAGGAAGGGAAATTCACTTATGGCCTGCTGTCTCAGATCTCTCCCGACGGCCGGTATGTGGTCAGCACCCTCCGTGACTGTGAGATCTTCACCGATCGCCCCGATCTTGAGATCTCCCAGCTTTTCTTCCCCTTCAAGGGAATCTTAGTGGTATACGACAGGGTCGGAGACCGTTTTTTTGAACTGGAAGGGGCCAACGACACAATGTTCGTCCAGAGCAATCCTGCCTGGACCCCCGACGGCCGGCACATTCTCTTCTGCAAGGCACCTGCGAAACACTATCCCGAAAGTGGCATCCACAACGGGTCGGTACCCAAATATGCCGATCTGCAGACTTACATGGCTTTCGAAAAGAGCTATACCGACCGCGACTCCCTGATGAAATTCGACATTTACAAAATCCCCTTCAACGACGGCAAGGGAGGCAAGGCGGTTCCTGTGGAAGGTGCTTCCGGCAACGGATTGAGCAACTACTTTCCCAGGGTCTCCCCCGACGGAAAATGGCTCATCTTCTGCCAGGCTGAAAGCTTCATGCTTCTCCAGAAGGACAGTAAGCTGGTTCTGAAACCGATGGACGAAGGGCCCGCCAGAATCCTGGAACACAACACCCCTAACATGAACTCCTGGCACTCCTGGTCGCCCAACAGCAAATGGCTGGTTTTCTCCTCCAAAACCTTTGGCCCCTACACTCAGCTATTCCTCACCCACATCAACGACGACGGCACCAATACCCCTCCGGTATACCTCGACCGCTTTTCCTTTCCCGATTACGCAAATAACATCCCCGAATTTGTTAACACTGCCTGGTCGCCCGACTATAAGATGATTCCCTCTTTCCTTACCGAAGACCAGTTCCTCATCCGAAACGGGGAAATCCTGCAAAAAACGGGTGACGAACAGGGAGCCTTCGCCGCATTTGACCATGCTATCAGCAAATTCCCCGGAAAACCTGCGGGATACTTTAAAAGGGGACGTATCTTCCTCGACAGGAAACAATACCCGGAAGCGCTGAAAGATATGAACAGTGCCCTGGAACTGGAGAAACACAGCGACTATTATGTCACCCGCGGAGTGATTCATCTCGAAACGGGAGAAACGGAAAAAGCTTCCGCCGATTTTAACATGGCCTTAAAAACCGATCCCAGGGACCACCGGGCGTATAGTTATCTCGGGGTGATCTCCTCCCGGCAGGGCGATGCCAAAAGTGCGCTTACCCACCTGCAGAAAGCCCTTGACCTTTATCCCTTTGATTTTTTCTCCTGGTATTCGCTGGGAAGGGTTCAGTATGGTCTTCATCAGTTCGGGAAAGCCCTGGATTCCTTCTCCTCAGGATTTAAGTATTGCGATAACCCCGCCTTCAGGCCGTTGCTGCTGGAACTGAGGGGCAACTGCCGGAAAGAATTGAACGATTACCAGGGAGCCCTCACTGATTACAATGCCGCCATCCAGCTGTCCCCCAAAGATCCCTCCCTTTACGAAGCAAAAGCAGATGCCGAGATAAAAATGGGACTTAAGGAAGAAGCCGCCAAAAGCCTCGCAAAAGCCCGGCAACTGGGATCATCCCCACCTTCTTCCTCTGACCTGAAAAATGGGAAATGATTGGATGACCCCGGCGACTTATCCCTTTTGAAAAGCACAGCTTTTTCCCTGACATGGCACTGTTTTTGACCTGTCAATTTTTCGTACTTTTATGAACAATGAAAATTTCAGGAGTTTGCTTGAAACTCCCGGGATTCAGTATTAATTTTAAAGATCAGAAGTCATGAAACGTGTTATCAGCAGTATATTTCTTATCCTGTTAACTATTCAAACCATGGCACAAAGCGACTATTCCGAAGCATGGAAAAAGGTGGATTCGCTGCAAAACCTGGGACAACTCCAGTCAGCCCGCGAGGAGGTCATGAAGATCTACAGCCTCAGCAAGGCGAACAACCAGGAGGATCAGCTGATCAAAGCCCTTCTGTATAAAACCTTCATGGAAGAAGGTTATCTGGAAGAGCACTGGTATGAGGCCATCGCCTTCACGGAAAAGGAAATAGAAGGCAGCCGGACGCCCGTCAGGCAGATTCTCTTGTCGGTACTGGCAGGAATCTACCAGAACTACTACCGGAACCACAGTTGGGAGATCAACCAGCGAACACCCCTGGCCGATGAATCTTCATCCGACCTGACAACGTGGGACGCCCTTCGTTTTGCAAAGACCACCACCCGGTACTATCAGCTCTCCCTCTCCGAACCGGAAATACTGAAAGAAACCGATCTTTCACGTTATCAGGAGATCCTTTCCGGAGATCGGAAGAACAGAAAATACCGGCCCACCCTTTATGATTTTCTGGCCTTCAGGGCCATTGGTTTTTTTTCGGATGACTGGCCGGGTGTCATCAAACCATCAGGCGCTTTTCAGCTTGATGATCCCCGTTATTTTGGTCCCCTAGCCGCATTTACCGCTCTTCCGCCCCCCCCGGGAGCGGAAGAAACCTTTGAATCCCATACCCTTAAGCTTTACCAGGAAATTCTCAGGTTCCGTTCGGAGGATCCCGGGAATGTAGAAGCTCTGGTAGACGCCGATCTGGCGCGGCTGGAATGGGTACACCGCAAAAGCATCCTGGCCCTTAAGGACTCGCTTTACACCGAAGCCCTGCTGTCCCTGGTCCAATCCTGGGAGGGAGAGCCTGTGGCCGCTGATATCATCTACCGGCTGGCCAATCAGCTGAAATCGGAAGGAGCCAATTACGACCCCCAGACTTCCGGAGCCCTCCGGTGGAAAATCAGGGATGCCCTCGGATGGGCAACGAAATGCATGGAAAAATACCCGGGTACCGACGGTGCCCACAATTGCGCCATCATCGCCGAAGAGATTAATAAAGTAACCGTCGAAATGACTGCCCCGAAGGCCGTGGTTCCCGGAAAACCCTCGCTGGCCTTGCTCCGGTACCAGAATCTTGACAAGGTATGGTTCCGGGTGATCCCCCTTCAACCCGAGGAAGCCTTGCGTAACGGTGAAAAATCGCATGAGGAACAGCTGAAGGAATTCCTAACCCGCACCCCTGTCACCAGTTGGGAAACCCGCCTTCCCGACGAGGTCGATTACCGGCAACATTCGGCCGAGGTGAAGATTCCCGCCCTGAGTCCAGGTTATTACCTGGTGATGGCCTCTTCCACGAAAAACTTCAAAACAGATGCCCCGATCACCTGGTGGAAGGTCTGGAGCAGCTGCATCAGCCTTGTGGAAAGGAAAAATGAAGAAGGCAACCTCGAAATCCTGGCACTTGACAGGGAGGAAGGTACCCCTCTGGAAAACGTAACAGTCCAGCCCTTCTTCCGGAAATACAATACCTCGTGGAGAAAATACACCGATCAGCCCGGCCCCACCTTGGTTACCAATGCCCGGGGTGAAGCGACGATTATCCTCTCACGCGACAAACAGGTAAACCACCCCTATTACCTGGTGCTGACTTCGGGCAAGGACCAGTTCATCACCCGCAGCTCAAATGCAATGTTTTACAGGAACGTCGAAAATCAGAAATCGACCCGGAGCTGGCTCTTCACCGACAGGGCCATATACCGACCCGGACAAACCCTCTGGTTCAAGGGAATCGTACTAGATCAGGAAGGGGACAACCACACGATCAGGAAGAATTTCAGGGAGGAGATCACCTTCCGGGATGTGAACGGACAGGAAATTTCAAGCCAGCAGCTAGTTACCAACGAATTCGGTTCCTTTTCAGGAAGTTTCGTCATCCCTCTGGGCGGGCTTACCGGCGTCATGTCCCTGACGGGTCGTTATGGCAGCATTGACTTCAGGGTTGAAGAATACAAAAGACCGAAATTCGAAATCGTTTTTGAACCTGTGGAAGGGGCGCCGCAACTAAACCGGGAGGTCGTTGTAAAAGGCAGGGCTTCAGCCTATGCCGGCAGCAAAATTCCGGGTGCTTCCGTCACCTGGCGGGTGGTCCGGGATGCCAGGTTTCCCCGCTTTTGGTGGTGGCGACAGGAGCGCTTCCCGTCATCCCCCGAAGAGGAGATATCAAGCGGAACTACCATTACCGGCAGTGAAGGCGAATTTGAAATCCGGTTCACGGCTATCCCCGACAATAAGATTTCCGGGAAATTTTCTCCTGTCTTCACCTATACCGTGCATGCCACCGTCACCGATATCAACGGGGAGACCCACGATGCCCGTACTGTGGTGAGCGCGGGGTTTGAATCGCTCATGGTATCCACCAACCTGACTGAAAAAATCAACCGCGAAGAAGCACCTGACATAGAGGTGATCACCACCAACCTTGACGGGGTTCCCGAACAAGCAGCAGGTCTGGTGACCGTGCGTCGGTTAACTCCTCCCGGAAGGGTTCTCCTCCCGCGGTTGTGGGAGAGGCCCGACCGGCACACCCTATCCCCGGAAGAGTTCCGGAAGCTCTTTCCCAACGAAGTGTATAACGATGAAGATGACTGCACCACCTGGCCCGAAGGGGACACCGTTCTTTCCGATTCCTTTGAAACACCCCGGAAATCTTCAATTTCCGGTCTCCGGAAGCTGCAACCGGGGAACTATGTGCTGAAAATCACCACCAGCGATCCTTTTGGGAAACCCGTGGAACATACCCACTATTTCACCCTCTTTTCTCCTGCCGAAGGGAAAACCGTCGCCGTCGAACCGCTGACAGTCACCCTCCTTACCCCGCAGGCGGAACCCGGAGAAACCGCTTCCCTCCTGATTGCCACGCCTATCCGGAAAGCCTGGGTCACCCTCTCCCTCTTTTCCAAAAACGGCAAGCCCCGGCACCGGAATTACCGAATCGACAACGGGCAAATCCGTGTCGAACTTCCGGTGACCGAATCAGACCGGGGGAACATAAGCATCCGCGCCGTCATGGTACGGGAGAACCGCTCCTTCCAGGAAGAAGCCACGATCACCGTGCCTTATTCCAACAAGGAACTGGAAATTACCCTGGGCAGTTTCCGCGATAAGCTACAACCCGGACAGGAGGAGGAGTGGAGGATCACCGTCAGGGACAAGGCGGGTAACGCGGCGGTGGCCGAATTGCTCGCCACCCTGTATGATGCTTCGCTGGATATTTTTACGCGGCACAACTGGTATTTTTCACTTTACCATACCTTAACGGGAGTTTCCGAATGGGAAAGCAAAAGTGGATTTGGCAACGTTATGGGGAACCAATTATGGCTGCCCTGGAAATCAGGCAGTGTCAGGATCAGGGAGTATGAACGTCTCCCGGGCTTTCTGTCAGGTAATGAAGAACAGGTTTTTCTTTATGTTGAAAGCATGACAGACAGAGCTATGGCTCAAAAATCGGTCCGGATCAGGGGAATGGCACCCCTGGATCAGGAGATGAATGAAAATCCCATGATGGACTACGCTTTCGACGAGAGTGCCCCTGCCCTTCCCATGAATGGCGCAGGGGAGCCGGAGCAAGCCTCACCCGGCCTTCCGCCTGTCAAAGCCCGCACCGATTTCAGGGAGACCGCCTTTTTCTTCCCCCAGCTGGGCACCAACGAAAACGGGGAGATCCTCCTCCGCTTTTCCATGCCTGAAGCCCTCACGCGCTGGCGGATGATGGGCCTGGCACATACAGCTGACCTGAAAACTGGCATGATCGAGAAGGCACTCATCACCAGCAAAGATGTCATGGTATTTCCCAATGCCCCACGGTTTCTCCGCGAAGGCGATGTGATGGAATTCTCAGCATCGGTATCCAACCAGTCGGGTCATCCGTTGGAAGGCACCGCAGAACTGCGCTTCTTCGACGCCCTGACCATGGTACCCGTCGATCATCTGATGAAGCTGGACTCACCGGTCCGGGATTTCAGCATAGGAGGAGGGGAGAATGCCGCCGTCAGCTGGAAGATTACCGTTCCTGAAGGAATTCAGGCCTTGGTGTACCGGATTACAGCCACTGCGGGAGCTTTTTCCGACGGTGAGGAAGCCCCCCTCCCGGTTCTCACCAACCGCATGCTGGTCACCGAGTCGCTCCCTCTGCCCATACGGGAAGAGACCACCAAAAGCTTTACCTTCGACAAGCTGGTGAATTCCGGCAGTCAGAATGCCACACTCAGGAATCACCGCCTTACCCTGGAATATACCTCCAATCCCGCCTGGTATGCCGTTCAGGCGCTGCCTTACCTGATGGAATTTCCCCATGATTGTGCCGAACAGGTGTTCAGCCGGTATTATGCCAACACGCTGGCTACCCATCTGGCCAACAGCGATCCTGCCATCAGGCGGGTGTTTGATGCCTGGAAAAACCTGGCACCCGACGCCCTGAAATCCAACTTAGAAAAAAATGAAGAGCTGAAAGCAATCCTCCTTCAGGAAACCCCCTGGGTGCGCGATGCAGCCAGTGAAGGGGAAAGGAAGCAACGAATCGCCATACTCCTCGATGCCGTAAAAATGGCCGCAGAACAAAAGACAGCCCTGAAAAAGCTGGCGGAGATGCAAGCTTCCGAAGGAGGATGGCCCTGGTTCCCGGGAATGCCGCAGAGTGTAACCATCACCCGGCATATTCTTTCGGGGATCGGACACCTCGCGGTACTGAAGGCCATGGACCCTGCCCGGGATCATGAGCTCTCCGGCATGGTGGGGAAAGCCATCGGTTACCTCGACAGTGAAAAGCTGGCTTCCTTCAAAAAACTGAAAAAGGAATTTCCTTCGACACTGAAGGAATATCATGCCGGCTTTAACGACATCCATTACCTCTATGCCCGCAGTTTTTTCCTCGCCACGCACCCCTGCGGGGAGGAACTGAAGGAGATGGTGGATTATTACAAGGAGCAGGCAGCGAAGTACTGGAAAAACAGCAACCTTTACCTGAAGGCCATGACGGCCTTGTCATTGCACAGGCTGGGTGATTCCCGCACGGCAGGGCTGATCCTTCGGTCGCTCGCCGAAACCGCCCTTCACAATGAAGAATCAGGGATGTACTGGCGCGACAACAAGCCGGGATGGTTCTGGCATGAGTCTCCCATTGAGACCCAGGCCCTGCTCATCGAAGCCTGGGATGAAATTTCAGCCGACATCAGAAGTATCGACGAAATGAAGGTTTGGTTGCTGAAACAGAAGGAGACCAATGACTGGAAGTCTACGAAAGCCACGGCCGAAGCGGTATATGCACTTTTGAAGAGAGGGGTTTCCCTGCTGACGGAAAGCCGTCCCGTGAGCATCACCATGGCCGGAACGCAGGTGAATCCTTACCTTGCGGAGGGTATTCAGCCGGAGCCGGGGAGTGGCTATTTCAAGACCAGTTGGCAGGGTGGAGAGATTACCCCGGTGATGGGGCACGTCACCGTTCACAATCCCAATCCCGGGATCGCCTGGGGAGCCCTCTACTGGCAGTATTTCGAACAGCTTGACAAAATCACCCCGGCCGATACGCCCCTTGCGGTAACAAAGGAACTCTTCAGGGAAATAAATACTCCGCAGGGACCGAAGCTGGAAAGGGTTTCGGAGACCACCCCTCTCCGGGTAGGGGACAAAGTGGTGGTGCGGGTGATCCTGAAAACCGACAGGAATATGGAATATGTCCATCTGAAAGATATGCGTGCCTCCGCTTTCGAACCTGTCAATGTTTTGTCGGGGTACCGCTGGCAAGCCGGATTGGGTTATTACGAGTCAACGCTTGATGCAGCCACCCATTTCTTCATTGACTATCTCCCCAAAGGGAATTACGTCTTTGAATACAGGCTCCATGCCACCCAAAAGGGCGATTTCTCCAATGGGATCACCAGCGTGCAATGCATGTACGCCCCGCAGTTCAGCGCCCATTCAGAAGGGATCAGGGTAAAGGTGGAATAATACCAAACCGTTACCTTCACCGGCAGGTTACACGAATGCCAGGATCAGCAGCTGGGCCAGGATTACCCGCAGAAACATGGTCAGCGGGTAGACTGTGGAATAAGAAACGGCAGGTTGATCGTTGTTGGCGATGGATCCCGCATAGGACAATGCCGGCGGGTCGGTGGTGCTTCCCGCAAGAAGACCCATCAGGATGAAGTAGTTCAATCCAGCAAACTTCCGTGCGACGAATCCCATGATCAGCAGCGGAAGGATGGTGATCAGGAAACCGAGGCCGATCCAGAGTAATCCGTCGCCTGAGAAGACCGTTTCGGCGAATTGTCCTCCCGACATCAGGCCTACGCTGGCCAAAAAGAGGGTTATCCCGATTTCACGGAGCATAAAGTTGGCACTCTGGGTGGTGTAGGTAATCAGCTTCAGTTTAAATCCGAACCGCCCGATGAGGATGGAGACGATCAGGGGGCCTCCGGCAAGGCCCAGTTTGACAGGCATGGGAATCCCGGGGATGAAAAAGGGTATGCTCCCGATCAGTATCCCCAGGAAAATCCCGATGAAGAGGGTGATGATATGAGGTTCGTCAAGCCGTTTAAGAGTATTGCCCAGGAATTTCTCTACCTTCTCAATATCGCCCAGTTCACCGACCACCATTACCCGGTCGCCTACCTGAAGCACCAGGTTCGGATTTCCCAGCAGGTCAACCCCGGACCGGTGCACGCGGGTGATGTTCACGCCGTACAGGGTACGCAAACGCAGGGATCCCAAAGTTTTGCCGTTGATCTCACTCCGGGTGATCACAATGCGGCGCGAGACCAGCTGTTTTTCGGAAGCTTCCCAGTCCATCTCCACTTTTTCCCCCATAAATACCGTAACCGGCTCCACGTCGGCAGTTGCAGTAATAACAAGGAGGAGGTCCCCCTCCTGGAGGATGGAATCCATCCGGGGGATGGAATAATGGCCTTGGCGCATCATCCGGGAGATGACGAAACTGCGCCCGACAAGGTCTTTGATTTCGTGGAGTTTCCGGCCGCTGAGAGCTTTATTGGTAAGCCTGAGCGTCATTATTTCCGGTTTGTCGGCCTGCACTTCCCCGGAAGCCTCAAGGGCTTGTTCCTCCTGTTCGATGTTTATCCTGAACATCAGTCTTATCACCACCATGGAGAGGATGATGCCCACCACGGCAAGAGGATAGGCAACGGCATAACCAAGGGCAATCTGGGGAATCTCCGCGAGCTGACCGGCTTCAAAGGCCTGTTTCAAAGCTTCCTGGGCGGCTCCCAGACCCGGAGTGTTGGTAACTGCTCCCGACATTACACCCACCAGCATGGGCATCGAAACCCGGCCGTTCAACAGATAAAAAAGGAGGATGGTCACCCCCACCCCCAGCAACACAATGCCCGCTGCCATCAGGTTAAGCTGCATGCCTCCCCGCTTAAAGGAGGAAAAGAAACCGGGACCTACCTGAAGGCCAATGCTGTAAATAAAAAGAATCAGCCCGAATTCTCTGACAAATTCCGCAACTTCGTGGTTGACAGTGAATCCCAGATGGCCGATAAAAAGCCCGACAAAAAGCACAAACGTCGGACCCAGGGAAATTCCGACAATCTTCACCTTCCCCAACAACACCCCCAGCCAGATGGCCAGTGAGTACAGCAGGATGGTATGCGCAATACCTTCCGAAAAAAGAAGCGTTCTGAACCATTCCATATCTCAGGATCCGTTAAAATTCCGAAAGCAATAAACCCAAAACCGGATTTACCGGTTTATCGGTACAAGGTTACACATTATTTATGAAATCTTATGCAGAACTAAGTTCCGTCCATGCCCCACCTTACCGTCGCTTCACGGTTGAAATTCTCCATCTCAGGCATCAATTCATTAAACGGTTATCACAACAACATGATCTTCCTGATATCACTTTCCTGCTCCTGAAATCTAATCCCGGTGCATATGAACTATCATCGGGGAATTGGTCCCTGTGCCGTTGCACAAATGTTGTCCGTTCCCGGGTCTTAGATAAGAATTTTTAAAACCGGTGGAAGAGATTGACATTTATAGCGGGTAAGAACCGGTCCACATGGGCCCAGTTTCTTTCAGGATTCAGATTACAGATGAATCCGCCCTCGAGGTTCAGCCCGAAATTCCTTGTCGTAAAGATTTCTCCGCCAACCCTGAAGCAGCTGTTCCACCAGGCTCTGTCCCATTCGTAGGGCTGTTGCAGGATACAGTTCATTCCCAGCTTCACATAAAAAAGCCGCTTATCGGGGGAGTAACTGAATCTTCCGAAATGATAGTAGAAATCGCCTGACAAGGAAAAGAGATTATCCCATTTCCCCAGACGGGGCATATCGGGAAGGAATCCTGTGCTCAGACCTGCCCTGACCTGATCAAAAAGTTTATAACGTACGCTGATGCTTGCCAGTTCCGGAAAACCCATTCCCAGGGAAACATCTCCTTTCTTTTGTCCGAAAGCCGCACTCCCCCCACTGAAGATCAAGCCAACAACCAATACGATATAAATCCGCTGTCTTATTCTCACGATCAGAAATCAAGTCCCTCCGGTTAAGCCGGAAAAATGAAAAACCTGAGCAATTTGTAAATGTATACAAAAAATTCATTCTCCGTCGTGTTACCGAATCGAAGGAATCACTGTCACCATCGTCTTTCCGGCGGGCGAACCTTTTCCAGAGAGGTGCATGACTTACGGGGTTTTCCGGACAAGGTATCTTAAGGGGAAAGAGAATAGCGAAGCTGGTCAAGCATGATGGGGACCTCACCGGGGTCTATGCCGGCGGCAATCAGGAAATGAAGATCCTCGTCAAACGCGGCCATGAATTCCTCCTCTGAAAAGCCACCGGTTTGTATGGACAGGCGGTAATATTCAATGGTGGATTCCCGTTTCCCGAGGGCCCACTGAACATGGCCCATGTTCATCAGATCATATTTGTCGGGCTGGTCATCCATCAGTTTAAGGTAATATTTCTCTGCCTGTCCGGTTTTCCCTGACAGGAAGGAACACCAGGCGATGGGCCGCCATGCCTTTTTGTTGCCGGGAGCCAGGTATTCTATTTTAAAAAACGTATTCAGGGCATCCTGGTATCTGCCGGTTTCGCTGAGACAATAGCCGATGGCATAGATGGTGTTCAGATTGTCAGGTTCCAGGGCATCCAGGGATTGATAAACTTTCAGGGCTTCCCCGGGGAGTTTCAGATTCCTGTAACAGAGCGCTATTTTCTTCAGGTTCCAGATTTTGTTAACCTCATAAAGTTCCGCTTTTTGGTACAGAGAAAGCGCTTTTTCATAATCTCCCAGCTTCTGGTGGCAATAAGCTGCCTTTTGCAGGGCTTCTCCGTCATGTTCCCCCGAGCGTCCGAAGATCTCCAGGGCTTCCTCAAAATAGCCTTTCTCAAAATAAAACTCCGCCAGTTTTGCTACCATCCCGGGATGCTCCTTAAGAATTCCATGGAAAGCCAATTTGTTGTGGAAATCAAATTTCCAGCTGAAAATATCTTCGAAATCGGTTCTGGAAGGATGGAGGTGATAAAAACGGTAAAGGTCCTGGATGTACTGGTTAGAAACAATGCCATCCTTCTTGCCGGGAGAGAGCATATCCTCCAACTTCTCCTCTTCTTCGAACTGCTCCATTTCCGCCTTAAGAAAAGAAGCCATCATGGCCCTGGCTTCTCCGGTGATCTGCTGAAGCATAATGGTAAAAGAATATTTGTCGGAATTGCACAGCATGGGAGACTGGAGCAAGGCTGCCGTTATGCCGGACTGGGTATCCTCCTGATCTGAGGAAGAGATGACGGGGATTTCGGGATGGTCAGGAAAGAAGGGGACAAACCAGTTGGCAAGTTCATTGAAGAAGGGAAATCTCTTGAACATGGAAAAAGAAGCCAGGAAAACATCGGCTCCTTCGGTTTGCATGCGGGCCATTTCTTCCATTTTTTCCACCAATCCGGGCGAGTCACCGAAGAGGGCGCTCCATTCGGGATTCCTGTCGTCGGAGGACTCCTTCTCCATCAGGCTGTCAATGTTGAGTTTATTCCTGATATTGGGTGAAATCCTGATCATCTCCGGGATGATCTCCTCCTGGATCTTTTGCTTGATTTTTTCCGTTTCCCGGCTTCCCAGGAGTTGAAGTAAGATCCGCTCCACATTTCTGTAAAAGGCGGAGTCCTCGTTCATTATTTCAAAACGGGTGCGTATCTGCGGATAGAATTCAATAAACAGGTCATAGTGATAGAGTGCGATGAGGAAACCGGTGAGGCAACGCTGGCTGACCAGCAGGTTATTTCGGTTCTTCCCGTAGAGGTCGAGGTGCAATTCCAGCTTTTCTCTGTCGAAATAACGGAGCAGTCCAAAGGTCAGGGCTGTGACCAGGAGGGATTTGAATTCGGGTCGAAGGGAATCATCATCAAAAGCGGCATTCACAAAATCTCTTTCCTCACTGCCCATCTTATCAATGAACACGATTCGGTAAAACAAGAGGATGAATTTCTGCCAGTATTCCGCAGCTACCGGAACTGTTCTCCTCTCTTCATCCTGCAGTTCTTCCCCGGGATGGTTCGTCTGAAGGGCTGCCAATTCTTCCAGGGAACGTTTTGAATAATCGAAGGACATGAGACCGGCAGACCGTTTTTTCTGATAAAAGAGCGTTCCGGAGTGGGCGGTCAGCCAGTTTTCCCTGATTCTGACGGTGAGTTCCAGGAGGGATCTCACCAGATGGAGAAAGATCTTTTCGCGTTCCGGGTCATTCACCCCATCCAGGGTGTATTTCCGGATATAGAGATAGGTCTCCTCCAGATCATACACCTTATCGGCAAATTCTCCCTGCCGGGTTTCTGCAACCAGTTTTCCCAACAGCGAAAAAGCCTGTTTCAGTTTTTTTGTCAAAAGATGCTGATAAATTCCGGAGCACAAGCTATTCAGTTCACTTTCAGTCATACAGGTATTCCAAGAGCTTTATACAAAGGTAACTTTAATGGCTGAAAAATGAACGACAGATGAAAAAATCGTTGAAAAACCGGTTTTACCTGCGGCAACTGTCAAGCTCGTTGATTTTGGCGATGACGAAGGCTTAGGCAGCAGTTCATCCGGCCCAGTTTTCCGTTTTGCCCGTCCTGACTGAAATTTCTACGACAATGACCTCTTTGTTGAACTGGATGAATCCGAATTCCGGAACAAAACTGCCGGCCATGATTTCAGGCTGACTTTTAAGCGCTTCTGAAGAAATTTCGCACATAAGGGAGCAGCTCTTCCGGGTCATCAGCCAGATGATCGGGATTGAGAGAAGCAAGAATATCCCTGCTGTTCAGTCCCCAACTCACCGCAATAACAGAAATTCCGGCTTTTTTGCAGGCTTCGATATCACGGGTCTCATCCCCCACATACACGACACTGTCTCTGGCGATGTTCTCCCGCTCAAGCATCCTCCTGATCACCATTTCCTTGCCGAAAAAATTGTTCCCGCTGTAAACGAAATCAATGATGCCCGACAGGGAATGGTGCTGAAGAAAGTGAATGACGTTTTTTCTGGAATTGGAAGTCAATATTCCCAGTCTGAACCCGGCATTACCGATTTCCTTCAGGGAATCGCCCATTCCCCTGATCATTCCGGCTCCGGCGATATGGAGGCTCATCTCCTTTCGCATACGAAGGAGCAGGGACAGCAACCTGAGGCGGGATAATCCGTATGATTTCATAACGTCCTGCAGTTTGCGTGAGCGCAACAATTCCAACTCTTGCCTGCTGACCTGTTGGACGCTGTATTCGGGGGCAATACGGTTGTAAATGGGAAAAGCGAGTTCCAGGGTATCGGCAATGGTTCCGTCAAAATCGAAGATAACGTATTTCCTGTCAGGTATCATCAGACGCAATTTATGATTCATTCCGGTACCGGGCTGAACCGTATTCCGGGCAGTTCCCGGGCTTGGCCCTCATGGATATCCACAGGGACGAAGGTGAACATCCATTTCCAGGACTTTCCTCCTTGCGGGACTTTCAGAAGCACCTGGTTCCATCCATTTTTCAGGGAGATTTCCGAAGGTTCCCTGAAGGAATAGTTTTCGTCTTCAAAAGGAATTTCATCGCTGGCAGCGGGAACTCCCGGTTTTTTCCATACCGGGGGGCTGACTGGTTCACCGTTCACCCATACTTTTGGGGAGGTATTGTGCCATTCTCCCTGTGCGGGGAAAGGGCCGCCACGTCGCCCCGCCGAGCGGGACCAGTCATGGAAACCGATCCAACAGTCTGCTTTCTGGTCCCGGGGCGACCATATGTTGGTCAGGGCATAGACCGTTCCTTCAGTCTGGTCAAACCAGGAGGGAAATCCGAAGAAATGCCGCACATGAATGGTGCCACCATAATAAGGGCCTGTCCATACATACTCCTTGCCACCCACGATATACCGGTCGACCAGGGAATCCTCAACGGTGAATTTCCGGCTGACCTCCCCGCCATGGTCAAAGGGGCCGATGATTTTCCAGGCGATTTCTGTTTGTTTCACGTACGGGAAAGGCTTTCCGGAGAAATAAAGGTCCCTGTGACGGGTCAGCCGCTCCTCAAATTCCCGGAATTGTCCATAAAGGGAGTCTTCGGGAGCCGGAAGTCTGGCCAGGTAGTTCTCTCCGAAATCGGCCGGTTGTCCTTTCCAGGAAGTCTCGCTATAGGTTACAATTCCCGGATATACAGGATTTTGAATGACGATATCCTGTTCCTTGCCGACGTTGTTGTCATTCCAACAGCAGAGGATCCCTCCCAGGCGGAGGGAGTCGCCGCGGGGGGCTCCGCAGAGCCTGTCGAAGTAAAGCTGACAGATTCCAGCAAGGGGATCCAAATGGTTGAGGTAGTTGAGGCGGGAGTCGAGATAACGGTGGCCGGATTTGGGATGGCCGTTGGAGGACCAGAGCTGGGTAATGGAAGTGCTGTCGTTGCCGACATGTTGTCCCGGGCGCCATACGACCACCTCCCTGCCGTTCTCCCTGACTCTTGCCATCAGATGGGGAAGCAGGTCAGGCGCCGGACGCTCATAGTCGTGCCACACTTCATCGGTGCCCAGGTGGATCCAGGGCATCTCTTCCGGAGGAACCAGGTTGCACAATTCATCAATAAGATCCGACAACATAACCTTTACCCGGGGATCCTGCATAGTTTCAATTCCCAGGGCTTTGCGGAAAGCCTCGCAGTGCCCGGGCACATCCAGCTCGGGAACCAGGGTAATGTGACGCTCCCGGCAGTACTTCACCAGTTCAAGGAATTCTTCCTGCGAATAGAATTTCCCGGGCCACCGGCTCATGGAGGCGGAATCCTTCAGTTGGGGATAAATTTTGCTTTCAAGCCGCCAGCCGGGATTGTCGGTCAGGTGGAGGTGGAAAAGGTTGAATTTATAGAAGGCCAGCACATCGATTTGTTCCTTCAGGAAGGGGAGTGACATGTAATTGCGGCCCACATCCTGCATGAATCCCCTGACGGCAAAGGCAGGCCAGTCGGTGATGCGGCATCCGGCGATGGTGGTTTTGCCGTTGTTGCCCGAGGTCAGTTGCCTGAGCGTCTGTTCTCCCCGGAACAATCCGGCGGCGGTAGTTGCCTGAAGAACCACCGAATCACGGGTGACATTCAGAATATACCCTTCCCCCTGATTGTAGGGGACGTCCGGCAAATCCTCCCTGATCCGACGGTATACCCTCCCCTCATTTCCGCCGGATACAAAGTCGTCGCCCGTCCATTCGACGGATTGCGGCATGGGAATCAGCGCCGGAACAGGGCCTTCACCAGAATGACAACCCGCTCCGAAACCCAAAAGGATAAAACCCACTGCCCGGAGGCAATTCCCAAAAGAACAAAATTTCGGCCTTTTCATACAACCAAAATAAACCATTCCCGATATTCCTCCAAACTTCTGAAGAACTCACTTACCTGAAGGCTTAAGGCATGTTCTTTTTCTCCACCGTCCATACCTCCGACTTCGAAAGTCCGCAAGGCTTGCCGGTAAACATTTTCGCCGCTTTGCGATCTTTTTTAAGCTGCCATTTGTACCAATACGTAGCCACCCTGGCGAATTCCCCACCGTGGGGTTGACTGTAAGTGCCGCCGTGTCCGACATCCATATTTGCAACAAACACGGGGACGTGATTGATTCTCCTGTAATCATCCATCCCGTTTTCATAGGCAATGTCCGATTTGCCACCCAGCAGGTACAGTGCCGGAGTGTGTAACTTCTGCAGATGTTCCTTCCCCATCTGCGGCATCCCCGGCATCCTGCCGGTCCGATTTTCAAACAGACCGCTGTTGCATACCACGATGGTCGAAATTCTGGGATCCGTGGCGACCTCAAGGGTTTGCAGACCTCCGCACGACATACCGCTCACCGCAATTTTTTTCGTATCTATCTTCTGGTAATAGGGACTGTTGCTATCCGTGTTTTGCGCGATGACCCAGTCAATGGCATCGAGCAGTTGTTTCGATTCCGAACGACCTCTTTCCCGTTCCCCATCTTCCCTGGGCATGATGCCTATGGCCACAACGAGAAATCCGTGGGAAGCCACTTCGTTTAAAAAGTTGACATGTTCCCATGGGGAATTGATACAGGCTCCATTGCCCCAGGCAATCACCGGCAACTTGTTCTTCCGGCCAAAGGAGGAGAGATCCGCCGGCCTGAAAATGGTGTGGGTTTGCAGCGATGGTTCCGTCATCATGATGGCGCTGTACTTCCCGGTGCCCCCGTCTTCAATAACTCTGAAATTCTTTTCCTGGGCAACAGATGAGCTGATTAAAAAACCTGAGATAATCAACAATAGAATAGTTTTTTTCATGCCTGATCGTATTTTATGATGTATGATATGAATCATCTCAAAAAAAGATATTTCAACGGTTTTTATGAGGCCCTGTAAGCGCTCAGGATCTGGACAAGGTTTCCAGCAGTTTTTTACCCTTTGCCAGCAATTCTTCCAAATCACCAGGTTTTCGGGTTACATCGAAGTTACTTATCATTTCGTTCAGTTGAAGCAGTTTCTCCTGTGCTTCCGGGGAAGAATCAACCTGCAGGGTTTCACGCAATGTTCTTATCTTTTCGGCATCCTGAATTCCTTCAATGAGCCTTTCGAAGCGGATGGAACTACGGCCGCCGGGATATACGATATAGGTATCGCCGGCAGGCCAGGTGCGGAACCGGGAATCGAGCAGCGGCTCTTTCACCCAATTGTTGTACGCCCAGCGCAAAAAGCCGTCAAAGCCGGCAGCCATGGTGTACCATCCGATAAACGCCGCTTCGGCAGGGGCCGAGAAGGTAAACACGTTCGGAAATTCATGGGCACAACAGACATACCATGTGGTCACATATCCTTTCTGAGAACGATACACCCTGTCTTCGGCATCCACCGAGGCACCGTGAGCCACACACAAATCGGTCAGCACATCGGGAAAAAGTTTGTAGCTCTTGTGGTTATCAGCCAGCGCCACACCCAGGGTGGGTGCCACTTCGCCGAGTAACTTCAGCATGGCCTGCATTTCGGCAGGGGCCCGCTCATCCATGGCGATCCGGGTAATCTCCTTCCATCCTTTCTGCTCGAGATGGCTGATAAAATCGTTCAGAAAGGGTTTCCACAAATCGGCATATTCCTGGGTTCCGGGAGCGGCGGATACTTTTATTTCCTTGTTCTGTTGTTCGTCATAATAAAACAGAAAATTCCCCCAGGGGACCATCGAATAGCAATTGATCTGTCCACGGATACCCAGATCCATCATAAACTCCACCCACCGGTCAAAAACTGTGTAATCGTATACCCAGGTGGAATCGCTTTTCCTGGTCCACCCGATCATGGAATCATAGGGATCTTCCGTCTGGCTGTTCCAGGGATCCTTATTGAGGGTAGCTGTGATCACCTTTTGCCCGGCATCGGCAAGCATCTTCATGACGGGGTACAACGCCTTCCAATGGGCCTCTGACCAAGGTTCCACCCCTTCGACACGCGCCACAGCATATGGATTCTGCCACAAGTCAAGATGGAATTTCCATTCTGCAGGCGATGGAAGCACCTGCGGAAGCACCTCAAGTGTAAGGGTAAAATCCCGGCTCTTCTCTCCCCTTGCCAGCAGTTGCAAAGTAGAGGTGTATACACCTTCAGCTGCATCAGCGGCCACATCGATGGTTATCCATACCGGACAGGCTGTAATGGGTGCCATATCAAAACAGGAAATATCATCAAGCAGGTCGGCACTCAGAGAGCTGGCGTAGTCTTTTGGATCCCGTTTGCTGCACCCGTCGGCGAATTCATCGGTAATGACATATCGTACGAACCATGCCTGAGCCGATTGTGCCGGAATGATTTTCCCGTCGGAAGAAACAAAATCGGAAAAGCGGAAGCGTACCTGCCTCACACTATCCTTACTCCAAAGGACCAATTGAGCCGAAACACGCTCGCCCTTCCAGGCAGACCCACTCCATGCCTCATTTCCTTCAACGTCCGGAATCTCATGCTTCTCATAGCGGTGGTCGATACTTCCAAAGGAGGCGTGCAGTCCGCCGTCTACGGTATTCCAGTCGGAAATGACCGTAACGGGGATATTGGCTTCGGCATAGGTTTGACAACCGTCAGGCTTCTGCCCGGAGGATGTGCATCCGGCTATCCACAGGACAACCAGGACAAAAGGAAAAAATTTGATCATATATTCATGTTTTACAGAGTTAGGAAAAGCTGAAAAGCTCAAGTGACCAGTCATAGGATTCGCCCCATGTTTCAGTGATTACGGACTATCCTCAAAACCGGCAACACGGACAAAGTTAATAATATAAAGTTTCGGCCGGCAGTTCCCTTGCCAGCAAAAGTGCAATTGAGATCAGTGTATTTCTGTCTTGTAAGTTGTAGCTATTCTTTGATGATTTTGCTGTATTCAGTAAAATCGATATTTCCCAATCTAACCAGATACAAACCTGAAGCCAGGTTTCCTGTCTGAACCGTGGTTTTCCCTGATACAGTCCCCTGAATGACAACCTGCCCGCAGGCATTCAGCAATTCGAAGTCTTTACTGTTTCCGTTTGTTTCAATGATCAATTCCTGAGAGAAGGGATTAGGATAAATTCTGTAAGCCGTTTCGACATTCCGGTCATGAATTCCGCTGATGCCTTCCCAATTGGCCAGTCTTGTCCAGAGGTGCCATGCAGCAAATCCTTTGAGATTCCCGTTCAGTGACTGGCTGTGTGCAGTGGAGCAGGCATACCATTCCACATCGACCTTGTGTGAATTCTGCCATTCGACAGCCCAGTTTTTATCCCGTGAACCATTTCCATCGGAATCATAATCACAGTTATCATTCGCCATTAACAACATATAATTTACCTGGCCGTCAGGATCATAGCTTTCAATATCGGCAAAATCATAGAGGATTTTTTTATTGGTCCAACAATAGTTGCGGATTTGTTCATTCCTGATATGAAGATTCCCGCCTGCACCAGTCCCGTCGAGATGTCCTGTCATATAGACGAATTTAATTCCCGGGTAATCTTTTTCCAGCTGCGACATTGGTGCAAGGTAATTGGTGATCAAGGACGCTTCAGTTTGAGATGAAACCTGACCGCACCATGACCAAACGATGACGTTAACATCGGCATGGGCCCCTGTACCACGGCCGGTAGCCTGGTTCGGGGCGCCAAGATAAGTGCGGGTATTGTTCACCCAATCGGGATAGTATCCAACATCCCCTGCCATTGCCTGATCGTGCAGATCCAGTGCATCTCCTGAACCTCCGTTGTTGAAACTGAAAACATTCATGGGCAGTCTTAACCCGGATCCTCCTGCATTTGCATAAGGAATTAATCCGGTCATACCGCTGACCAGTTGACTCCCGTGCGAGGTATGACCATACGCGATATGAAGGTCGGCTTTTGCTGCCAGGATAGCTTCCAGAGGAATGGCGGAAATTTCAGTGCAGTGATGGTCGATGATGATCTGTGCATTCACCATGCAAATTGTATTAAAGTTCAGCAATATAAATAGAAACTGTTTTTTCATAGCCCGGGCAGATAATTTGGTCCCTAAATCCGTGAATTATTTGATCTGCATAAAATAAAGACATGATATCATAGGTCAGGATTCCCCAGGGATAAAAACATTCAGCCTAAATCAATTGTCGTCATTTTAATCAGATTTTCTTATACACCTCCTCAAAGGGTACCCTAAACCTTTCTCCCCAAATTCCGCGTGTTCCTTTTCTGATTCCGCATGGAATTACCATATTGATTTCAGCGCTGCAAGGAAGTTTGAGTAACTTTTTGACCCTACGGCTGTCAAACCCTTCCAACGGACAGGTGTCATAACCTATTTCTGCCATAGCCATCATAAAAGTCTGTGCTGCCAGACCACAGGTTTTATGCACAACCACCCGCATATCACTTTCTGAAACTGATGTGACCATTGGACGGAACAGAGAGATAGATGTAGCGAGAATCTTCCTAAAAAATCCGAGTAGTCTAAAAAAACGACTGTACATAAACGGCATCAGGCGGTTATAGTAAATTTGCCGATCTTTCCATCGTCTTTCTTGTTTCTCTGGTGGACTATATCGGGCAATATTCTCTTTTTCAAATTCCAAAATAGCTTTTGAGCGTTTACGGTGTAAATCACGGCGAGTTATGAAGACTACAATTTGTTTAGCTGTTTTCGTTGCATTCTGATCCAGACAAGCATGAGATATTTTTTTTAATATCTCTAAGTCAGTAATATGATAAAACTCCCATAGTTGCATATTGGAACTGTTTGGAGCAAGCGTTGCCAGTTCGATACAGCGCTTTACCTTTTCAGTGTCCAGCTCTTTTGATTCGTCGAAATATCTAACGGAACGACGGTATTCCAGTATTTCTTGTAATGACATTCTATTTAATATTAATGGTTGATAAATTATTTAATCACCAATTCGTTCAATAAATTGAATGATTTCGTTGTTTAATTCTTCTGAATATTCCATGGGTAACGAATGAGTGGCGTTTTTCCATAGTTTAGCAGTTAAGTGTTTAACATTTTTTTCTGCCACTTCTATAGCCTTAACAGAATTATGAATACTACTATTATAAGCAAAAGCGACATATACAGGGAACCCCCATTTTTGCATTTGTTGCTCACTAATCATTTTTGGCACAGGTAATTTAGAAAAATAATGATTTGCTCCAATGTCAATCATTTTTACCACAGGGTCGGTTGTATCAATGGTTTGCGAACCGCTTATTTCTTTCAATAGTCCCTGTCTCCACTTTTTTGGCAAAAACCGCATATTGTAGGGTATCGATTTTAATACTACAGTTAGTTTTATCATCTGAAATGTGAAAACAGGCTCAATCAGAATCAAAGAGGCAACTTTTTGAGGATAAAATGAAGCGTAATTAGCCGATAACCAACCTCCAAACGAATGTCCTATTATGTGTGCTTTCGTCAGATGAAGATTTTCTATCGTTTCATTTATCCATTTCGCCTGGTCAGAACCATTATTAATTGGACTGTTTTGTTCACCCAATCCGGCATCTCCCAAAGCATCGATGGCGTATAGGGTTCGATTTTTATATAAACCGGGAATATTGGCATACCACATAGGTGTACCCGAAGACCTGCCAGGCAAGAGAAGTATCGGACTTTTATGATTTGCATGATTATTTTTCCAACAATAACCTTGTACCGTTCCAAATGAAGTTTTTATTCTTATCGATTCGGCTTCAGGCATTGTTCGCAGTGCTCTTTCGTATGCCTCCTGGTATTCCTGTTGCTTTTCAACTGAACTCCATTTACCAATTAATTGCTTCATAATTAATTTTGACTTTGTATTTTTCCGCTTCTGAACGAGCGAAAAGGTTACAAAACCCGCCACTACAAATGCCAAGACGAAATCATGATCTCTGAAAACTCCTAATAAACCATCTTCAACAGGAAGTTTACCCGTTAAGAGCCTTAAAACCCATATAAGCGCCAGATATAGTGCAAAAACGGCCACAGCAGAAAAAACCAAAAATAGTTTTGATTTCATACTCTTAAATTTATTAATTTTTCGCAAAGCAAAAGTAAGTTTTTTATGTATTATCCTGATTCAGGTTGACTCGGGGCTTTTTCTTATTTATCCTCTTTTGTGAAATTTTATCCGATTCCTCATTCTTTTTTCAACAATTGTTCAGCTTTCTTTTTGGTTGAGTTCCTTTCCGATTTTGTCGCATCCTCAATAAATGAAATAACGGATGGGTTGTTTTTAATTTCTGAAACAAACGGTTTGATGGCTTCCAAAACTTTTCCAATCGCGATATTTTTACATTCATTGGTTTCAAACTTATCATCGGAAATTGAAATTAGTTCTTTGATAATTACTTCCTTTAAATTTGGTTTGTTTTGGTAAATTTGTCCAAGAGCAAAAGTAGCATGATTGCAGGTGATTAACACGCCACTATGAAGCATTTTAATCAAGTCTGACATTATTTCATCTATTCTATTGTCTTTATCAACTATCGATAGATAACCGATAATATCGATTGCAGTCCACTTTAAAATATTGTTATCACTTGACAGCAACTCAACCCAATAATCAAAATACTCATAAAGCAGTTCAGGTTTTTCTTCACCGATTTTCACTAATTCTTTTGCAAATCCATATTTTATTTTTGGATTTGGATAATTTAGTTTTTTAAGGTCAGTTTTTGTAATCATTAGATGCCCTCCAATTAGATTTCAGAACAGGTAATTCATCAAATATAGCGTTTAATAATCCTGTCAAATATTCTTAATTTGATGCCATAATTTCTTACCTTTTCGTTTTTTTAGTCAATGTTTTATTAATTAAAAATCCAAGAAGTCCACCTAAAATTGTTGTCATTATAGCAATTGGTATCAATGAAACAGGCTCTTTCCAACCAATCAAAATCGCAGTTGGTAATAAAACCAAGAAAGCGGTCAAAATACCTTTAATAATCGAATTGATGTTTAAATCCATTGTTGCAATTAGAAATCCAACAACTATCCACATAGTAAATGCAGATATATTTGCATCCCATGTCAGGTTTTGCATAATCATTGGAATTACATCAATAACTCCGGCAGCCATGCCTAATAATAATCCAATTTTAATTTTTTTCATATTTTTCAATTTAATAGTCTGCTGTCTTTTTAATGAGCCACGCAACGTCTAATTTACGAAACGGAATTAAAATATTCGTAAATATCAAACCATTAACATTCACATATTTTTTTATATATTAACGCATTACTACTTTTCTTCAAAAATCAAACACATTAAACTCTATTCTGTCAATCGTTCCTTTGTAATACTCAAAATCGCCTTCAGGCAAATGCCACATAACTTTAACCTGTTCGGAGATTTTTATTCTATCCTGATTTTTATATCTATCTACAATAACCGAGAATTTTACTTTCTTATAGCTGTTTTTGCCGGTTGTAAAATACCGGTCGAAAGTTTCAAAATGTGTAAAAAAACCTTCTTCGTTAAAGTAGAATATCCCTGAGACTTCAATTTCATTATCTGTAAGTACTCCTCTGACCGAGTAATTATCTATCTGTTCCCATTTCACATTATCCAGGAGCAGATAGCCCGGAATAAGCATAAACTCACAGAAGGTCGTTATCAGTGCCGATTGCGCCACCTCCTTACTGTTATCAAAAGCTACTTTTATCAAATTCAGCAGCTTTACGTTCATTTCTCCATAACCATCCCGATATAAGTCTCTTGCTGCCACAGGCATAGTTAAAAATTTCATATAGGCTATTCTGGCTATAGGCTTCACAGAATTGAATTGTGTTGTATGAAGTTTTCTCCAATCTTTGGTTGGCGACATTTTTAACCAGCTCTCAGTCCAATAAACATTGGCATTTACGGGAACAGGCATGTTAATGTATCCGCAAACCCGAAGGTATCTTTTCAAGGGTTCAGGAAGCTCTTTTATTAGCTCTTCGGTAAATATTTCGATCTTATGCCCTCTGTTCCTCTCGATTAATTCAGATTTTTCTTTTGTAAAAACTTTTTTCATAATTTATCTCCTTATATATAAGTTCTTTCAGTAAATGATTCAGTTTCAAATGAATCTTTCAATCTGACATGTGCAAAACTTTCTGATAAATAAATAATCGGCTAACTTATTAGATGTAAGTATTTTGATTCCATATTATAGTAAATAAGAATATTAAGAGTATTAAGGAGTTGAGAAACATTATTAATAGCTTAATGAAACCCCGATTAAGCCTTAACTTTTTAATGTTAACAAAACACCTGTTGTTAATTACAATGAAAAATTCACTCTATATGTAACCATTGGCACAAATCCTTGTAATAGTGTTTCTTTATAAGTTCCTTCGTCAATATCGTAAATCAAACTGTAAATATTTCTTTGGTTGGTTAAGTTTTGCAGGTCAAGGGCAAGTTCGTCTGTAAATTTCTTCCCGTTTCTTCTGTAGCCTATTCGGAGGTCTGTTCTGAAATAGTTACGTAGTTGTAGTTCATTCATGCGAGTTATATCGAATACAACTTTACGCTCTTTTTTACTCTCTTCTTCCAATACCGGGGTATAGCGTGTGCCGCCTGCCAATGAGCCTTTTATATCAGCAAAGAGTGTCCATCCCTTTTTAAGCGTTAATTCATAACCTGAAGCAAGGTTAAAGAGATATTTTCCGTCGAAAACAGTACTCCATTCTTTTTTGTTATATCCGTTTGTATAGGTTGATCTGTAAAGCGTAGAATTAAACAACAGGTAGTAATTTTTGCTCATAAACTTTTCAACAGTAAACTCCACACCATAATTTTTCCCCGTTCCCTTATTAACCAGATTTCCCTCACGCATAATTACATTTTCACCAGCGCCACCTGCTTGTAGAATAGTATAAGTTTCGTTGGGGTCGTTTTTCACAGGGATATTATAGAGCCATTGATAGTAAGTCTCCGCTTTGAAATGCCAATCGGGTGCAAAACTCCAACTATACGAAAAGTCAGCGTGTGCACTTTTCATAAATCCAAGTTTTTTGTTGCTCAGCTCAATTTCGCCTTGTGGGTTAAGTGTTCGTATAAAGTAGAACGACCGGGGAATCATCTGACTATACAATCCACCTGCCAATGCAAAAGTATGCTTTGAGACGGGCGTGTAACGTGCGCCAAATCGTGGTTCAACCGAATAAGTATTATTCATATCAAGATACATGCCATGCAGTCCACCTGTCAGTATCAACCTGGATGCTATATTTTGCCTGTATTGTGAATAAACTCGCCACAGACCGAAACTTCCTTTCTTGTCAACATTGGTAAAAAACCCCCTTTCATCGCTATACGATTCTTTTTCCAGATAATTTACATTATACAAGTCATACTTAACTCCGGCTTCTATTAACGAAGCATAAGAAAAACGATGTTCTATTTTAGAATAGCAGGAATATTTATCTTCCAAAGCCTTCTCATCCCATAATGGTTGCCACTCTGCATTCGGCTGAGTCATAGACATCGTATCCACCGGCATATGGGTATCGCTTCTTACCAAAGATAGTAGCGTAGTAAGCTTCGTTTTTGTTGTAAAATCAACTCTATGCGTAACTCCAAGGATGTAAGTTTTAGCATCAATTTTGATGCGTTGATCATACTGCCCAAGTAAATCTTTATCAAATTCAACCATTCCTACTTCAGATGTTACAAAGTTTATTCCGCTGCTACCGTATAACCCAATGACAGAAAGTTGGTTTTTCTTATTTATATCAAAGTTAAGTTTCATGGTTAAATCCTGATATTTAGGTATTATACCAGTGTTAATACCCATTTTATTCATCAAATCAGGAATTGAGTATCTGTAAGAAACAAGATAAGATGAAGTGCTATTCTTTGAAAAATAACCTTCCGAACCTGCTTCAATACCGTTAAAACCCATCTGTCCCCAAAACTCATGCTTTTGGTTGTTCCCCTTTCTCATTTGCAAGTCAAATATCCCTGCCATTGCATTGCCGTAGGGCGCGGGCCACGCACTCATATGAAAATCAGAATTCGCGAGTAAATTGGTATTAAGCATGGTAACCTGGCCACCCGTCATACCTACGCCAGTGTTGAAGTGATTTAGATTAGGGATTTCCACACCGTCAAGTGACCACTGAACACCTATGGGCGAGTTGCCTCTGATGATAATATCATTGCGTGAATCGTTGGCAGGTATAACTCCCGGAAAACTGCGCACCATACGAGCAGGGTCTCCCAGTGAGCCGGCGAACCGAAAAGTCTCTTCCGTGCTGAAAGTTCTTGCTCCTGTTACAGTCAACTTGTTTATCGGGCGACTTTTATCATGTTTTGCCACTACTTCTACACCTTTCAACTCAAATAATAAAGGTTCCAACACCACATTCAGCACCACTTCTTTACCTGTATTGACCAATATATCAATCTCTTGCATTTGAAAGCCTACACTGATAATTCTTAGTTTTTGTCTTCCTGCGGGAACTCTGAAAGCGAAATTACCTTGTTCATCTGTTACTGTACCTATGGCAGGATTGCTCCCAACAACATATATGGAAGCCTGAACCAACTCATGGGCAGGATCGCCGGAAACCACTACACCTCTTACTGTTTCTACAAATTTTTCCTGTGCAATACCCACCGACACCGACAAAAACATAAATAACATTACCCACCATCTTTTCATATCAAACATCATTCTCATTAAACATAACTATTCAACAGTACAACCCGAAAATATCAGTGAATCATGAACAACGAGCTTGCTGCTATTTATTCTGCCAAGAAGCGTGCCGAAAAAATAATTACATTTTGCGCAAAATGAATCAGCCATGCCCAAAAAATACCTTTTGTTTCGAATATTGATTTCGCTAAAAACCATCCCAGGAATCCGGCTACTATTACACCAGGTATTCCGCCCGGATTTCCCCAGTAATGAACTATTCCGAATATCATAGCCGAAATTAGCGGTATAGTCCTATCTTTTGAAACTTAACAGGAATGTAATAAATTCTTAATAGAATCGTAACCCACTTATTAAAACAGGCAATTAGTTTTGGCATGAATAATTAATTTATTAAAAGTATGAAAAAAATTCTTTTAGCCATATTGCTTATGGCGGCAATTACAGCGGTTAAAGCCCAGGCAATTTTAGGTAAGTACAACCAATCTTCATTAATTGCCCCCGATGATTATAAGGACAGCGAAAATGATGTAACCATTACTAAAGACGAAAAGGCATCAAAGATAATTTGGGTGCATGATTTAATTCCAAATCAAAAATTTTATGCGATATTCTATCTAAAAGGAAATGGCAAAATTTTGTATTCAGTACCTAAACAAAAAGTCGGTTCTTATCAAATAAATATTGGATGTATTACATTTCAAGAGCATGATGAGGACGAAGATGACGAAGACAATAAATTAGTAATTTCCTTAAATAATAAAGCAAGTTGTTTTGGAATGAGCCAAAAAGACTACGATGAACCTGTTTCAGTTGGGAAGGGCGGTGTAAAAGCAGGTGGCGTAAAAGTAGGAAGTAATGGTGAAATAACCGCAGGTGGTGTTGATATTAAAGGTGGCGAGATAAAAGTAAACCCCAAACTTGCTATGGAAGGAATTCAGTATGTTGGACAAAAGCAAGGAACGAGCAAAAAGAAAGCCGAAGAAAGGGAGAATTAAAACTACCTGTCGGGTCTTTTGGGAGCTGCGTGGGTTACATTCCAAGAGCTTTCTTGTCTCTCATGATAAATTATAATACTCCCTGAAATTTAGACAACTGGGTAAGTTTAATAAAAACCATTAAATTTACTCACGATGAAAAAGACAAGGAAAAAGCACAGTGCCACATTCAAGGCCCAGGTGGCCATTGAGGCGATC
>Ga0302237_1000054_pt1 | contig 137688 bp, 123 predicted proteins | sample AAG_UR_Ala_MG_FD_193530 | JGI IMG/M metagenome (GOLD analysis project Ga0302237, IMG submission 193530) | Enriched activated sludge microbial communities from anaerobic digester in WTTP, New Holstein, Wisconsin, United States - AAG_UR_Ala | ecosystem: Engineered > Bioreactor > Anaerobic >... | reverse complement strand
TCCCCTATAAGCGCTCTTCTTCTTTTCTTTTCTGGACTCTCGTTTCTTCTTCCCATAATAAAAAACCTCCAAACTGATTTTATTCTACATCAGTTTGAAGGTTTACACAAACTATGAAACGGTCTCTCAGACCTCAAAAGCTGGAGGTAAAACCAAAGCTAATCTGCATACTTGGACTTTCTTTGAGTTGTCATCCTTTATAGAGTACAAAGCCTATGAGCTTGGAATCAAAGTCAACTATATCGACCCTAAATATACTTCTCAGGAGTGTCCTGATTGTGGTGCAAAAAACAAGGTCAATAGCAGAAACTACAAGTGTAACTGTGGCTATAAAACTCATAGAGATAGGCTTGGAGCTTTGAATATAGCTAAAAAATCTAACTTAGATGTTAATAGTCTAAGTGCCTAGGGAACTATATGTTCTGCCCTAGGATGGGCGATGGCACGCCCTGAACTCAGAGTCATACTGGCATACCAGAAACGGACTTGCCTTTAATCATCTGAGAATCCCCTAGCTTTAGCTATGGGGAGTGTCAAACCTGAATCAACCTGTATATACTAACCAATGCGAAGCTCGTAATCCCCGCTATCGTTGGTGTTCCAAACCATGCAAACAATATATTCCTAAGCGTCCTGTAGTTTACCGCCTGCGTCCCCTTTACAAGCCCTACGCCAAACACAGCGCCCACTATAGCCTGCGAAGTCGATACTGGTATTCCGATCTGGGCGTATATATACACAACAATACCCGCTGTAAGCACTGAGACAAAACCAGACACTGGAGAAAGCTGCGCTATGTCCTCGCCGACTGTCATCATCACCGGCTTGGAAAATGTCAGCACGCCGAGTGCTATTGTAGCGCCGCCTATTAGTTGAGCATGCCCTGTGTCAATCAGGCTCAGTCTTCCTGCATATACCGAAAAAACGTTGGCCACGTTGTTAGCCCCAAGCGAATACGCTGAAAATGCCCCTGCAATTATGTATCCTGTCTTTATGAACCTGTCATAGTAGCTAAATTCCATAAGCCTAGATTCCAAATATTTTTCTATTACTTTATATATTATGAAACCTATGGCGGCGGCACCCAGAGGTGTTGCAAACCAAGCTCCGAAAAACTGCAGCGTAGCGCTGAAGTCTGCTTTTCCAAGAACTGATGCCGTACCCAAAATCGAGCCTATAATCGACTGAGAGGTGGATACCGGGTACCTTAGAACAGTCATTATAATAACAGTAGCAGCAGCAGCAAGCATGACAATAAAGGCGCTTGCGGAACTCTCTATACCGCTCGAATACGCATAACTGCTGAGCTTTTCTATTCCCTTATCCCCGTCTATTAGGGCTCCAAGCATCACAAAAACAGCTATTATTGTTATAGCCGTAGAGTATTTGACTGTCCTTGTGGAGACTGCCGTTGCAAAGCAGTTTGCAGCATCGTTGGCTCCAAGAGCCCAGCCGAGTATTATCCCTGAAATAAGTGAAGGAGAAAACATAATTCATCAAACCTTTCTGGACACCATAATTCTTTCCAAAATATCGGATATGTCCTCTACTATATTTGAAACCTTGGCAATCTCGACTACCACCGACTTGAGCTGCATCTTTGCGGCAAGCTCCATGTCTGATTTGAATATCTGCCTTATCATTTCGAACTCTATTAGGTCTATTTCATGCTCTATTGTATCTATTTCAATTAACTCATCTCTTTTTTTGTATGCTTCCCACAAATTCGAAAGCATGCCGTCAATAGTGCTTCTCAAAAGTTCCAGCTGCCCTTTTGTCTTTTCGTTGATGAGCATTAAACTGCTCCTGTATGGCTCGTCGATTTTGATACATTCTAGGATTATCCTCTTTATTATGTCCTCTGCCGCATTTGCCACCTTATCAACTTCCTCTATCACCATAAGTATTTCTCTTCTGGATTCTGGGAGCAGCGCTCCGCTTAGAAGCTCCTGAATTATTTCGTGCCTTATGCTGTCGGCATTCGCCTCGGCCGCCGACACTCTGTTTATTATTTCAATGAGCTCTTCTTCCGAATCCGTTTCAAAGACGTTGCTTAGCCCCTCTGTAAACATTGTGTAGCAGTCTATGACCGCATCTAAATGCTTCATTAAAAGATCCCGTATCTTCGTGTCTTTTTTGAAGAAAAATGATACCATTCTCAATGCCTCCTATATATGTATAAATGTAATTATGCATTCAAAACCGCCAGCTTTTGCCTTATAATGAATATAACGCTTTATGCTTCTAAAATCCAGCATTTTATGCTTTTATAACCTTTAATGCTTTTCAAAATTTTCATACCAGGGGGATGAATTATGCAAAACATGGAAATATCTGAAATAGAGAAAAATATAGAATATCTCAAGCTGCTTTCAAAACAGTATCCTTCCATACCTTCGGTATGCTCAGAAATAATAAATCTGCAGGCTATACTAAACCTGCCCAAGGGCACTGAACACTTCATTACCGACATACACGGAGAATACGAGGCTTTTTCTCATGTCCTAAGAAATGCATCTGGCGTTCTCAAGCTCAAAATTGACGATGTATTCGACGGCATTCTGAGCGAGTCCGAGAAAAGAAGTCTCGCCACTCTTATTTACTATCCTGACCAGAAGCTAGAGATTATAAAAAAGAGCGGTATTGACATGAGAGACTGGTACAGAGTTACGCTCCACAGGCTGGTTAAGCTCTGCCGCGTGGTTTCGTCAAAATACACCAGGTCCAAGGTCAGGAAAGCCCTGCCAAAGGACTTTTCGTATATAATAGAGGAGCTGCTCCACGAGGACGAGACGAGAAAGGACAAACAGGAATATTACAGCCAGATAATCAATACCCTAATAGACATCAAAAGCGCCGACCAGTTCATATCCGCAATATGCAATCTCATACAGAGACTTTCTGTTGACAGGCTACATATAATAGGTGATATATACGACAGGGGACCAGGCGCACATATAATAATGGACGAGCTGCTCGAACACCACAGCGTCGACATACAATGGGGCAACCACGATATAATCTGGATGGGAGCCGCAGCAGGTTCATTGGCATGCATGGCGAATGTCATAAGAATATGCACAAGGTATGCCAACCTGGAAACCCTCGAGGAGGGCTATGGAATCAACCTTATGCCGCTTGCCACATTCGCATTGGAGTATTATCATGACGACCCATGCACTCAGTTCGCACCCAGACTGCCCCAGGACACATCCTTCAAGGAGAAGGATCTTGACCTTATAGCCAAAATGCACAAGGCCATATCAATAATTCAGTTCAAGATAGAAGGCCAGATAATCAAAAGCAGCCCTCTGTATAGAATGGAAAAGAGGCTTCTGCTAGACAAACTAGACTTGGAAAACGGTACAATAGAGCTTCCATCGGGAGTGTTTGATCTTAATGACACCAACTTCCCAACTCTCGATCCTCAAAAACCATATGAGCTTTCGCCTGACGAAGATGACCTTGTAAAGAGGCTTTCGGCATATTTTAAAAACAGCGAAAAGCTTCAACGCCATGTAAGATTCCTGTACTCAAAAGGCAGCATGTATTTGAGATTCAATTCAAATCTCATGTTCCATGGCTGCATACCGCTCAACGAAGACGGGAGCTTCAGAAAAATAAGAATAGGCAGAGGGGAATACAGCGGAAGGTCACTGCTTGACAAATTCGACACACTCGCCCGCGACTACTACTTCGATAAGGAATCATTGTCAGCCGACTACGGAAGTGACATAATGTTCTACCTTTGGTGCGGAGAGTACTCTCCTCTCTTCGGAAAGGACCAGATGACAACGCTCGAGAGATATTTCATAAATGACAAGCAAACCCACAAGGAGAACAAGGACTACTACTATACTCTGCGCGATAACGAGCAGGTCTGCATGGCCATACTCGAGAGCTTTGGACTCGATGAAAACTCTCATATAATAAACGGCCACGTACCTGTAAAAGCAAGAAAAGGCGAAAGCCCAATAAAGGCCAATGGGAAACTGCTTGTAATAGACGGAGGCTTTTCAAGGGCTTATCAGGCGGAAACCGGCCTTGCCGGATACACGCTCATATACAATTCCTACGGCCTGAGACTTGCAACCCACGAGCCCTTCGAATCCACTGAAATGGCCATAAACGAAGAGCAGGATATAAAATCAACAATTGCCGTCCTGGAAAAGACCCACAGGAAATACGTCATGGATACTGACATTGGAGCGGAACTGAAGGGGCAGATAAAATATCTGAACCTGCTGCTGGCCGCATACAGAAAAGGAGCCCTAAAAGAGCAGGAATAGCAAAAATATAATAACCCTTCGCACGGCAGGCAAATCGCTGTTGTGCAAAGGGTTATACTTTTTCATATTTGAAGGTTATCCTAGCTTTCGCAAACCTTCTCATCTCCTTCAGGTTCCTTCTTACTTCCTGATTATATATGAATACGAGTGAAAAAGCCTCCCATAAAAATACCCAGCCACCTATGAATATTCCCTCGAGGAGTATGCTCATAAGCACATTCTCGCTTATCCCCGTATCCTGGAGGGTATATGCTGCTGAAAGGAAAATAAATGCCATGCCTACATAAACAATGCTCCTCTTGTTTCTCTGCCGCAATTCTTTCGACGCCAGATGCGACAGAAATTCAAAATTATTTTTTATGGCTTCCTGGGTTAGCCTTTCTTTTTTTTCATTTTTCACAGATTCCGGCAGATATAGAAATATCTCAAGCGGATATTTAAGCGGTATGTCATGAGCGCACTCTTCCAGGAATACCTTGAATTCAGGCTCTATGTCCCTCCATCTCACGGGTGATGGATCCCAGCCATTTAGTATCTCAGCGTAATCATCAAGCGACGCCTCTATAATGTAAGCTTTTGCTTCATTGTCATACTTGTATACCTGTCTGAAGTAGTCCATCTTTTTTTTCATCTGCTCACCCCATAATCTATGCGTCGAATTTATTTTAATTTTATACCCTGAATTTGCATGCACAATGCATCCTTTATGCTGCTTTTAGTTGCAATTATATTGGGTATCATATGACTGGATTAATTGATTTTTCACCTACACAATCAAACTCTACAAGGAGAAATTCCAATGAAGATATCAAGCACTAAGAACATTTCCCAGAAAACAGGGCTTCCTCCCGGGTCCCTCGTGCATGTTGGCAACCACATGCACGGGCATACTGACATTGAAATAATTCAGTTTAACGAGGACTCTCTGGTAGAAATAATTCCCAAATCTGCAGATGAGTGCTTCAAACACCTCTCGCCCGACACACTCACCTGGATAAGAGTTACAGGCCTTGGCGAAATTGACAAAATTGAAAAGATAGGCTCTGACTTCGGCATACATCCCCTGCTGCTTGAAGACATACTTAACACCTCGCACAGGATAAGCATAGAAGATTTTGAAAGCTATATATGCACGATATTCAAAACACTCAGCTACGATGAACCTGCTGGTCATATAGAACGCGATCAGGTAAGCCTAATATTTGGCGAAAGTTTTGTCATCTCATTCCAGGAAAAACCAGACAACATTTTCGATCCGATCATAGATCACATAAGGAATCCCAAGAGCAGGCTCCGCAAAATGAAGTCCGACTACCTCTTCTACTCACTCATGGACATGGTTGTAGACAATTACTTTGTACTTGTAGAGAAGCTCGGCGACATGCTTGAAGTGCTTGAAGAAGAGATTATTGAAAATCCAGGCTACGCTACTATAAACAAACTCCATCTTATGAAACGCGAGATGATACACCTTAGGAAGGCTGTCTGGCCATTCCGCGAGGTGCTCAATCGTCTTCAAAGAAGCGATTCAGAGCTGATTTACGACACGACGCTCATGTATTTCAAGGACGTTTATGACCACATAATACAGGTCCTTGATACAATAGAATCTTTCAGGGACATACTTTCAGGCATGGTCGACATATACATCTCCATCTCAGGAAATAAGATGAACGAGATAATGAAGGTGCTTACAATAATGTCCACCATCTTCATTCCGCTTACATTTCTGGCCGGCGTTTACGGCATGAACTTCAAATATATGCCCGAGCTTGAGCTGCCCTGGTTTTACCCCTGGTTCTTCTATGGGATGCTCGCTGCGATAGCGCTTTCCATGCTTGCTTTTTTCAAGAAAAAAAAATGGATATAAAAATAGATATGGGAAAAGACGGAATTTGCAGTTTTCTAAGCTCTCATCCCGTCTTTTATATTTATTAGAATCCCGGCTCTACTCCATCCTCCTCAAGTATCAGCCTAGAGGATATCTTGCCCGATTCGTAAATTGTAGGCAGTCCACTTCCAGGATGGGTTCCGCCCCCCACGAGATAACAGCCCGAGAATTCCTCGAATCTGTTGTGTGGCCTGAAAACAAGCATCTGCGCTATGTTGTGTGCCAGATTGAAGGTCGCGCCTTTGTATACGCTCCTTTCGCTTTCCCAGTCTGCAGGGGTTATTATCTTCTCCTCAACTATATGGCTTGCGATGCCGCTATAGCCTCCTCGTTCCTCTATTATCCCTATTATCTTGTCTCTGAAGGCCTTCTTTTCCTTCTCCCAGTCAATGCTTGAATTGTTGTTAGGGACAGGCACAAGCACGTACATCGTTGATTTGCCTGCAGGAGCAAGCGTAGGATCAGTAAGGCACGCATTCTGCACGTATACTGACGGATCCTTTGAGAGCACGAATCTTTTGGATATGTCGTCTATGTTCTCCTTGTAGTCTTTGGAAAACAATATGTTGTGGTGGCTTCCGCATTCGTAGAGCTTGTCCAGTCCAAGATAAAGCATGAATGTTGAGCAGGAATACTTCTTCTGGCAAAGCTTCTCATCTGTGTATTTTGGCCTGAACTCTTCTTTCACAAGATTCTTCATGGCATGACCAAAATCCGCATTCACTATTATATGGTCAGCATTTACAGTTTCTCCGTTTTCAAGCAGCAGGGATTGAGCTTTTTTATCCTTTACAAGCAGCTCCTTAACTGGCATTTCAAGGTGTATACTTCCTCCGTTTTCTTCAATGATCCTGGCCATTGCCTTTGATATCTCATTTAATCCGCCTATCGGATGGTATATGCCTCCACCGTGCTCTATATATGATATTATGCTGAATGTCCCCGGACACTCCCATGGGGACATGCCCAGGTATTTTGCCTGGAATGTGAAAGCCAGCCTCAGATTCTCGTCTTCAAAATACCTGCCAAGATGATCGAATAAGCTTTTGTGCGCATCCAGCCTTGGTATGGCACTTATGAACCTAGCCTTGAAAAAATCTGCAAACGAATCGTAGGGGACCTGAAGGCAGGGTACAAGTGCGTCGAACTTTTTCTTTTCCTCTCTCAGAAATTCCTTGTACTTTGCAGAAGCCCCCGGAAAATTCGTTTCCAGCTCAGTCTCCATCTTTTCAAGGTCATAAGTCGGGTAGAATTCCCTCCCGTTTGGCAGCAAAAGCCTGTAGAGGGGATCAATCCTTTTTATGTCCAGATAGTCCTTCGTCTTCCTGCCAGCTATTTCAAATACCTCTTCGAGTATAAAGTCCATCATCAGAAAAGTCGGCCCAAGGTCAAACTTGAAATCGCCCAGGACGAGCGACGAGTTTCTTCCACCGATATACTCGTTTTTCTCATATATATCCACCTGGTAACCCTTGCTCGAGAGTATCACGCCTGCAGTCAAACCTCCCGGGCCGGCTCCAACTATTGCCACCTTCTTTTTCATACCCATCCCTCCATCAATCTTCCTGGCCCTTTAGCTCACCTATGAACTGCCTCATGTCCTCCATGAGCACCGCATTCGGATTGCACTTTAGCACCATTCCATCCAAATACATCAGGCTCTTAATGATTGGATACATGCCCTTTTCAAACACCATTCCGCTGTTTACACCCAGCTTTATCGTATCCATCATCTTCCTTGTCAGGCTGACTTGTGACACGCTCTTTCCTGTAAAATCCGCGTACAGCTTCATGAACTTTTCCCTGTAGTCATCGTATTTTTCCCCGCTTATTTCAACATCGGCCATTTCATTAAGGCTTCTGGCGCATTCGTCGTAGTTATAGAAGCTGAGATTTTCCATGAACCTGAAAAGTCCCTTTTTAATCTTGGTCCCAACCAATCCAAGCGCGCCGGTGTCTACAAAATACATGTCATTTCCCTTCAGTATTATATTGCCGGGGTGTATGTCTCCATGAAAAGTACCTACGTTGAAAACATAAAAACCATGTATGTGGAACAGCTCCAGGAGATTTTCATAGTCGAGTCTTCCCTCGCTTAAAAGCTTGTCAAAGGTCTCCCCTTCTATGAACTCGCTCACGAGTATGTTTTCGTTTGAGAGCTCCTTATATACTTTTGGGAACTTTAGCCTTGAAAGGTCATGCCTTGCCATATTGTCGCTTTTTATTCCCTCTAGTATGTCCCTGTGGGCTATCTCGTTCAGGAGGTTGAGCTCGTCGAGCGTATACTTTTCTATGTTTTTTAGAATCCCTAAAGGATCTGCCACCTTATCGAGCTTTGGATAGAAGAATATTGCGGTTTTGAGGAATGACTTCAGGCTTTCAACGTCTTTTTTGAAACTTTTCTTAAAATCTTTTTTAACAAGCTTTACAACAACCTCCTCCCCTGTCTTTAGCCTTGCCCTGTGCACCTGTCCTACAGATGCGGATGCAAGGGGCTTCTCTTCGATATATTCAAAATTGTCCCTCCAGCCCTCCGGAGAATAATACTCAATGAGGCTGGTTATTTTCTCGGGCGGTATGTTTGTATTGCTCGAATACAGCCTCGAGAGGTGAGCACAGGTCCTCTCGTTTAGGAAGTCAATCCTAAGGGCAAATGTCTGGCCTATTTTGACGGCCAAAAGCCCCTGTTTTTCTATCCATTCAAGATCAGGCAGCTTCTCGCCGTATATGCTTTTGATGAGCCTAACAAATCCAACCCAGTTCATGATATCACCAGCTTTTTATTTTTTTCTAGCCAGCTCTATACTCAGGTTATCCTGCCAGCCGACTCAAGAGCCTTTTTCTTGATATACTCCAGATTCATAGTTGTGAGCATCCTGTTTTCCATGAGAATCTTACCGTTTACTATGACGGTATCAACGTCAGCCGCCTGAGCTGAATACACTACGGCAGATGCCATGTTGTGGACAGGCTGCATGTGGGCTGCTTTCATATCCACAAGTATGATGTCCGCTGCCTTTCCTTCCTCGAGCGAGCCCGTAATGCTCCCTATTCCCAGTGCGTTTGCCCCGCTGATAGTTGCCATTTTAATTACTCGCTCAGCGCCCATTGCCTGAGGATTTTCAGCTATTCCCTTATTTATAAGCGCAGCAAGCTTCATATCCTCCACCATGTTCTGGCTGTTGTTGCTGCATGCTCCGTCCGTACCAAGAGATACGCAAATCCCCTTTTGAAGCATAGCCTCCACCGGAGCGAACCCATTTCCAAGCTTTAAATTGCTCGAAGGGTTGTTGAGCACACATACATTGTTTTGAGACAGGAGCTCTATGTCATCTCCTGTGACATGAACGCAATGAGCGGCAAGTGTCCTGCCTTCAAAAATGCCCAACTCATACATGTGTCTCACCGGCGTTTTTTTGTTTCTTCGAATGCTCTCCTCTACTTCGCTTCTGCTCTCACTAAGATGTATGTGCAGGCCTGTTCCCAGCTCCTTTGCAAGCCTGGAAGCTTCGATGAGATATTCGTCCGAGCATGTGTAGGGCGCATGCGGAGCCACCATAACTCCGATTCTTCCATCACCATTTTTATTCCACTTGCGGAACAAGTCGGCCGTCTTTGAAAGCTCCCTGTCACCATCTCTTGTTCTGTCGAATAGCGTGTTTGCCACAAACCCACGTATGCCCGAATCTGCGGCAGCCTGGGCCACCGAGTCTGCAAATTCGTACATGTCATTGAAGCATGTGGTCCCGGACATTATAAGCTCTGCGATGCTTAGCATACTCCCCCAGTATATATCCTCTTCGCTTAGTCTCGCCTCCACAGGCCAGACCTTCTTTTCAAGCCAGTCCATAAGAGGCATGTCGTCTGCATAATTTCTAAGCAGCGACATGGGCAGATGCGTATGTGTGTTTATAAGGCCAGGCATGGCTATCATGCCCCTCGCATCTATTTTTTTCACTGGCATGAAGCCCTCAGGCACCCTACCTAAGCTTTTTATTATGCCGCAGTCCACTGCAATGTCACACTGCTTTATATTTGCTCCTTCAGCTGTAAATAGCATCACGTTGGCCTTTTCAATGAGAATTTTCATTCTATCTTACTCCCTTTACTTGTATTTCTAAAAATCTCCTTATCTCCTTAATGGTTGCTCCGGCTTAGAACATTATAGTTCCTTCTCTCGTTACAATCCCCTTTATCAGTTGCGGCTTTTCAACAATTCCGCCGGATATTTCATAAGCTGCTGTTATTATCTGCTTCGCCTCCTCTGCACTCTGCATATCGTTTGCATGAATTGTAGCTAGAGATTCGCCCTTTTCAATTCGATCACCAATCTTTTTATGTACAACAACACCAACTGACAGGTCTATTTCGCTCTCTTTTGTCTCCCTTCCTGCTCCGAGCACAAGTGCGGCCCTTCCTATCTCATCGGCCTGTATGGACGCTACATAGCCTTCCTTTTCAGACATGACGTCAATTTGAATGCTTGCCTTTTTCAACTTCGATGTATCGTCTATGCATGAAGCGTCGCCGCCCTGGGCCTCTACAAGCTCCTTTAGCTTTTCAAGGCCTTTTCCTGACAATATGAGCTCTTCAAGTATGTATCTGCCTTCCTCAACGCTTTCGGCCTTCCCGCCGAACAGCAGCATCTGGGCTCCAAGCGCAAGTGAAATCTCCCTTAGGTCTTGCGGCCCTTCTCCTCTCAAGGTTTCTATCGCTTCTATCACCTCAAGCACGTTTCCGACGGCATTCCCAAGGGGTTGGCTCATGTCTGTAACCAAGGCCACTGTCCTTCTTCCGACACCATTGCCTATATCCACCATCTCTCTCGCCAGCTCGAATGCGCTCTCGTCATCCTTCATGAATGCGCCACTTCCCGTTTTGACATCCAGCACTATTGCGTCAGCCCCGGATGCTATCTTCTTGCTCATTACACTGCTTGCTATGAGCGACATATTATCGACAGTCGCCGTAACATCCCGCAGGGCATAGAGCTTTTTGTCAGCTGGAGCCAGATTGCCTGTCTGGGCGCTGATTGCTATACCAGTCTCATTGACATTGCTTATGAATTCCTCAATATTCATGCTGACATCAAAACCGGGAATGCCTTCGAGCTTGTCTATAGTACCGCCAGTATGTCCAAGCCCCCTGCCGGACATCTTTGCTACAGGCACGCCCGCGGCAGCAACCAAGGGCGCAACCACGAGAGTAGTCTTGTCTCCCACTCCCCCGGTACTGTGCTTGTCCACCTTGGTGCCTTTTATGAGAGAAAGGTCCAACATGTCTCCGCTCCTTGCCATTGCCATTGTAAGATTTGAAGTCTCCTCTTTGCCCATCTTCTGAAAGTATATGGCCATAAGCAGCGCTGAAGCCTGATAGTCTGGAATTTCTCCCCTCGTGTATCCCTCTACGAAAAAATCTACTTCCTTGTCAGTAAGTTCATGTCCGTCTCTTTTACTTTTGATTATGTCGTACATTCTCATATTTTAAGCTCCCCTTGCATATTGAAGTGAACCGACTTATCTATTTCTTCATTGCAGCAGCAGTTCCAGTTTGCCTCCGTTTGCCATCACAGCCTTTCAATTGTCATAGAAAGAAGGCTGACAAAGCTTTCTCTGGCCATTTCTGATGTCCTCATGACCTCGCTGTGGTCAAGCGGCTGCTTTAGTATCCCTGCACCCATGTTTGTAACGCACGATATTCCTATTACTCTCATTCCGCTGTGCACAGCGCATATCACCTCAGGCACAGTCGACATGCCTACCGCATCCGCTCCAAGCACCCTGAGCATCCTGATTTCAGCCGGAGTCTCGTAGGCCGGCCCTCCCATACATGCGTATACGCCTTCGTTTAGCTTTATGCCGTTTTCAGCCGCTAAAGATTTTACAATCCCTCTGAGGCTCTCGTCATATGCATTCGTCATATCTGGGAAGCGGACTCCGTAGTCGTCCATATTTTTGCCCCTTAAAGGGCTCTCAAATGTCAAGTTGATGTGGTCGCTAATTAGCATGAGCTCTCCCGGAGAAAAGGAGATGTTTACGGCCCCCGCGGCATTTGTCACTATGAGTGTTTCGACTCCCAAAAGCTTCATCACTCTGACCGGCAATGTCACGTCCTTCATATCGTAGCCTTCGTAGTAGTGGAACCTGCCTTGCATAGCTACAACTTGCCTGCCACAAAGCTTTCCAAATACAAGCCTCCCGCTGTGGCCTTCCACGGTCGACACCGGAAATTTAGGTATTTTCGAGTATTCCAAAGTAATTGCGTCTTCAATCCTGTCTGCCAGCTCGCCTAGCCCCGAACCCAATATTAGTCCTATTTTGGGAAGCGGCTCCCCAATCTTTTCCCTTATATATTCTGCAGCTTTTTGTATTCGTTTTTCGTATGACACCCCAAACACCATCCTTGTATATTATTTGCTTTCTCCGCCCTTTGCAATATCCACAGAAAGGCTTGCGCCTATTCTGGTGGCTCCCGCCTCTATCATACGAACGGCATCCTCATATGTTCTTATTCCTCCAGATGCCTTTATCCCAAAATCTGCTCCGACAGCGCTTCTTATGAGCGCTATATCCTCTTCGTTGGCGCCTGATCTTGAAAAGCCTGTCGATGTCTTTACAAATGCCGCACCGGATTCCTTAACCAGTTTGCTGGCCTTTACTATCTCCTCCCTTGAAAGCAGGCAGGTTTCTATTATGACCTTCACAGCTGCGCCTTTGGCAGCCGTTACAACGTCCTTTATGTCGCCTATGACAACATCATAATCGCCGTCCTTGAACGCACCGATATTCATTACCATGTCTATTTCCCCGGCACCTGACTCTACTGCTGTCCTTGCTTCAAAGGCTTTGGCTGAGGCATGCATGGCGCCAAGAGGAAAGCCAACAACACTTGCAATCTTTATGCTACTTCCTCTCAGCATCCTGCATGCATATTCCACATTGCAGCCATTTACACATACGCTTGCAAAGCCATATTCCAAGGCTTCGCGGCACACCCTCTCTATTTCGCTTTTTGAAGCGTCGGGCTTTAGTATTGTATGATCTATTAATCCAGCTATATTCAATGATATCACCTCGTTTTATTTTCATGATACAATAATACCCATTTTGCTGTCCGTATCCACCAAGGATTGCATATAAACCTGTCTTTGTTTTATAATATTTTAAAAAACAAAATGAGTTTTTTAATTGTTTAGTGGTATAACTTATAATATCGGAACAAGCACCTTCATATTAAATCACTCATTCTATAGGAGGTATAAAATGGAAAAACAGGTTGACATCGACTGGGGCAAACTTGGATTTGCCTATATGAAAACTGATTACAGGTATATTTGCTCTTGGAAGGACGGCAAGTGGGGCGAAGGCGAGCTTGTTGAAGACAACATGCTGAGAATTAGCGAGTCTTCTGCGGCGCTTCACTACGGACAGCAGTGTTTTGAAGGACTTAAGGCATACAGAAGAAAAGACGGCAAAATCCAGCTTTTCAGACCTGACCAGAATGCAAAGCGTCTCAACAGCAGCTGCAGAAGGCTTCTGATGCCTGAGCTTCCCGAGGAAATATTCATAGACGCATGTAAAAAGGTTGTCCAGGCTAATGAAAAGTATGTACCACCTTACGGAACAGGCGCTACTCTTTATCTTCGTCCTTTTGTAATAGGAGTTGGCGACAATCTCGGAGTTAAGCCGGCGCCTGAATTCCTGTTCTGCGTATTCTGCGTTCCTGTAGGCGCATACTTCAAGGGCGGACTTGCACCTGTTAACTTCATGGTTTCAGACTACGACAGAGCGGCTCCTTACGGAACCGGCGCCGCAAAAGTTGGCGGCAACTACGCAGCAAGCATGCTGCCTCATGAAATCGCAGTAAAGAAAGGCTTCGCAGACTGTATATATCTTGATCCTGCCACTCACACAAATATAGAGGAAGTAGGCGCTGCAAACTTCTTTGGAATTACTAAGGACAACAAATTCGTAACTCCATTTTCAGAATCTATTCTTCCGAGCATAACCAAATATTCTCTTATGCATGTAGCCAAAGAATACCTGGGATTGCCTGTTGAAGAAAGAGACGTGCCTATAGACAGACTGGATGATTTTGCTGAAGCAGGCGCATGCGGTACTGCAGCTGTTATAACTCCTATAGGCGGAATAGAGCATAAGGGCAGCCTCCATGTGTTCTTTAGCGAGACAGAAGTAGGACCTGTGACTAGAAAGTTATATGATACCCTGTGCGGAATACAGTTTGGAGACGTAGAAGCTCCCGAAGGCTGGATAGTTGAAGTGTAAAACGGCAAAAGCAAATCTTTTAAGGCTTCGGAATTTATTCCGGAGCTTTTTTGTTTTGAAATTTTTCAACTCCGAGGTTGCATATTGTACTTCACAATAAACATTTCCAAAGCCAGCTTAAACTATTGCTTATTAGTATTATCAAAGTGTATAATAAGTCCATTAGACAAAGTTTTATCATTTAAAAAGTTTAATTATACCGAAAGGAGAAATTTTATGGCAAATAAAATTCAAATGAAGACTCCCCTTGTAGAGATGGACGGAGACGAAATGACCAGAATAATCTGGAAGGACATTAAGGACATACTTCTGCTCCCATATATTGACCTGAATACAGAATACTATGACCTTGGCCTTGAAAAGAGAGATGAAACTGACGACCAGATAACTGTCGACTCGGCTCTCGCAACTAAAAAATACGGCGTGGCCGTGAAATGTGCTACTATAACTCCTAATGCTCAGAGGGTCACTGAATACAATCTAAAACAGATGTGGAAAAGCCCTAACGGCACTATAAGGGCAATACTAGACGGCACTGTATTCCGCGCACCTATAACAGTAGACAGCATAAAACCTTTCGTTAAGAGCTGGAAAAAGCCTATAACAATAGCCAGACATGCGTATGGTGATGTATACAGGAATGTGGAATACAGGGTTGAAGGCAAAGGCAAGGCAGAGCTTGTTTTCACTTCAGAGAGTGGAGAGGTTACAAAGCACACAATATTCGACTTTGACGGTCCTGGAGTTATACAGGGAGTTCACAATCTGGACAAATCAATAGCGAGCTTTGCAAGATCATGCTTCAACTATGCGCTCGACACTAAGCAGGAGCTTTGGTTCTCAACAAAGGACACTATATCAAAGGTATATGACCATAGGTTCAAGGACATATTCGACGAAATATTCGAAAACGAATACAAGACTAAATTCGAAGAGGCCGGCATAACATACTTCTATACTCTTATAGACGACGTTGTAGCTCGTATAATAAGGTCAGAGGGCGGAGTTATATGGGCCTGCAAGAACTACGATGGAGATGTAATGTCAGACATGGTTGCGTCGGCTTTCGGCAGCCTAGCCATGATGACTTCTGTCCTAGTATCCCCAGACGGCAACTTCGAGTATGAAGCCGCTCACGGCACTGTTACTAGACACTACTACAAGCACCTCAAGGGCGAAGAGACTTCTACCAATTCCATGGCCACTATTTTTGCATGGACGGGCGCCCTAAGAAAGCGTGGAGAGCTTGATGGAATAGCCGAGCTTGTGGACTTTGCAAACAAGCTTGAGAAAGCCTCTATACAGACTATAGAGGAAGGCGTTATGACTAAGGACCTTGCTTCACTTTCTGAAATAAAAGATATTAAAGTTGTAAATACTGCGGATTTCCTTAAAGAAATTGCTTTGAGACTTGATACAATGCTTTAAAAGCTTGATAATAGCAGATTCCATCGAATGGGAATCTGCTATTATTTTTTATATTTTTCGTTCGATTTTTTTACATAAAACTATTGACAAAGAGTCAAAAATTTACTATCATTAAAACATATCAATCATATATGTTTTATATGAAATGGAGGGCGATTAAATATGGCTAGGATTTATTCAAGCTTGACTGATCTTATAGGTAACACCCCGCTTTTGGAGCTTGGCAATTATTCAATACAAAATGACCTGAAAGCCAAAATTGTTGCAAAGCTCGAGTACTTCAATCCAGCAGGCAGCGTAAAGGACAGAATCGGATATGCTATGATAGCCGAGGCCGAGGCAAAGGGCATTCTCAATCCGGATTCTGTAATAATCGAGCCGACTAGCGGCAATACCGGCATAGGCCTTGCGTCAGTGGCCGCTGCCAAAGGCTACCGCATAATACTTACAATGCCTGAGACAATGAGCGTTGAAAGAAGAAATCTGCTAAAGGCATACGGAGCTGAGCTTGTGCTGACTGACGGCTCTCTTGGTATGAAGGGGGCAATAGACAAAGCCGAAGAACTCGCCAAGGAAATCCCCGGAGCTTTCATACCAGGCCAGTTTGTAAACCCTGCCAATCCAGAGGTTCACAGAAAGACAACAGGCCCTGAAATCTATGCAGACACAGACGGCAAGGTTGACATTTTCGTGGCTGGCATCGGCACCGGGGGCACGATCACAGGCGTTGGAGAATACCTCAAGTCCCAAAACCCAGAAATAAAAGTTGTAGCTGTGGAACCTGCCGATTCACCCGTTCTTTCACAAGGCAAGGCTGGTCCGCACAAAATCCAGGGAATAGGAGCAGGTTTTGTACCGGCGACACTCAACACAGGAGTATATGATGAAATTATAGCTGTCAAAAACGAAGATGCTTTTGCCACATCAAGGAAGCTTTCCAAGACAGAGGGACTTCTTGTGGGCATATCATCAGGCGCAGCTGCATTTGCAGCCACTCAGCTGGCTTTAAGACCTGAAAATGCAGGCAAGACAATAGTAGTGCTACTTCCTGACACAGGAGAGCGTTACCTGTCAACACCGTCGTTCCTTGAGTAACTTTATAATCGTTATATAGAATGAAGAAAAGCACCTGATGCGGCATTTTGCTCGTCAGGTGCTTTCATATTTGTTGATTGAATAATATTATACGTATCTATTACGGCTGAACCTCGATGGCTACAGGCTGGTCAATCTGTTCGTCTGCAGCAGCTTCATCGGCTGGGGAAGTTTCTTGTGGTTGCTCAGCTGAAGTATCGTCAGCTGTAGGCTGCTGTGCCTCAGCTGGTACGTCAGCACCATCGGTCTGAGGCTCTTCATCAACTGCAATAGTTTCATCAGCTACAGGAGTTTCCTGTGACTGATCTTCTGATGTATTATCAGCTGTAGGCTCAGATTCCTCTTCATCTATTTCCACTGTCTGAGTTTCTTCGTCCCAATCCACGCTCAATCCAAGACTTTCAGCAATAAATCTAAGAGGCACAAAAGTTCTGTTGTTGAAGGTTTGAGCTGTAACTCCCAGCTCTGTCTGAGCTCCGTTAACCGCTGCTGTCCCTTCACCGAGCTTTATTACTATTTCAGTGCCATCCTTTGATATTGTCACGCTCTGCTCTTCCTGATTCCATACAACTGTCGCGCCCATGCCTTCTGTTACTGCACGAACAGGTATTAGCATTCTGCCTTCCTTTATGACCGGCGGCACATCAAACTTAAGCTTGGCCTTGTTTGATATTATGCTATCAACCGGCATTGCTTTTACTCCAGGATACTGGGCTTCAAGAGCTGATGCCTTGTCAGTAATCTGCTGAAGCTCTTCAGCCGTATATCCGCTTTTCGCGAGAGACTTCATCTCTTTCTTAAGCTCTTTTACCTGCGCCATATAGGCCTTTTTTTCAGCCACAAACTGCGGCTGCTTTCCTTTTGCAGCATTTTCAGGCAGATTGCCGTACGCATCACTTTTTTTGATGCCGTCAGTTTTTTCATTTTCGGCTTTTTCCGCCGGCTTTACTTTCTCAGTTTTTACTGATGCCTTGGCCTTTGGACTCTTCTTTGAATCAGATGGTCCTTTCGCCATTGCCACTGAAGAAAAAAGCAGCATGAAAACTACAAGCAGCGACAATACCCTTCTCATCCTTCGCATTATAAATTCCTCCTTTTTATTTTCAGGCATATAATCTCCAGATGATTTTTATATCACTGTGTTCTCTTCGGCAGCCCGGCCGCCATAGCTTTCGCCTTAGGCCCGTGGCTTTGCGTCATTCCCTTTCGGGAGCTTTGCCATTTCGGAGATTAAATGTCTTTTGGATATATATATCCATCATTACCATTATAAAATACTAGATTTCATGAATAGATTAAATAGTTTTATAGTCCTAAGGCCTTTTGCTATTTGGCATTGACACCCATAAATATCTTTTCAGTCGTTATAGGCAGGCTTCTTACATTAACTCCACATGCATTAAAAACAGCAGCTGCTATAGCTGGAGGCGGAGTATTTATTACAACCTCTCCAACTGATTTTGCACCGAAAGGCCCTGTAGGCTCGTGACTCTCCTCGAAATCCACCCTTATGCTTGCAATGTCCTCCCTGCAAGGAATTTTGTACTGCATAAAGGAATCCGTAACCATTCTGCCCTTTGAAGTGTATACAACGTCCTCGTACATGGCCATGCCTATACCCTGTGCTATGCCGCCTTCAACCTGTATCCTGGCAAGGTTGGGGTTTATTACGGTGCCGCAGTCTACTACTGCGACGTAATCTATAACATCAAATTTGCCAGTTTCCTTGTCCAGCTCTATCTCAGCAAATCCGGCTATAAAAGGCGGAGGCGATACAGGGCTTCCATATGTTCCGCTGCCTGAAAGCTGCTTCGATACAGTACCTACAAGAAGCGTCTCTGCCAGCTTTTGTATCGAAATTGATTTATCTCCTTTAGTAGAGTATACCTTTTCTCCGTCAAACTCAAACTCATCTTCAACTGCGTCGAGCTTCCTGGCCGCCATTTGCTTCATGTTGGCTATGAGTTCCTCAGCCGCCCTTACAACAGCCATTCCTGTCACATATGTCGTGCTCGAGGCGTATGAGCCCGGATCGTACGGCGATATATCAGTGTCAGAGGCATTGACTACTATGTTGTCAAGCTGCGTATTGAGCGTCTCTGCTGCCATCTGGGCCAGTATCGTATCGCTGCCTGTTCCCATGTCTGTTGAGCCTACATAGAGCGTGTAGCTGCCGTCGTCGTTGAGCTTAATTTCTGCAGATGCAGTATCCACATGGGCGATTCCCGAGCCCTGCATTGTAACGGCCATTCCTACGGCCCTTACCTTGTTTTCTGTTATCTGCCTTGACGGGTATTTTTCATCCCACCCTATCATTTGCTTTCCTTTTTGTATGCACGCATCAAGAGCCGAGCTGGCAAATGTCTTGCCATATGCTATGGTGCTCTCGCCCTCTTTTATTAGGTTCTTAAGCCTGAGCTCAGTCGGATCCATGCCGAGCTTATGAGCCAGCTCATTCACTGCGCATTCCTGCGCGAATGTTCCCTGCGTGGCCCCGTAGCCCCTCAATGCTCCTGCGGGCATCTTGTTGGTATATACTGCATGTCCGTGATATCTTAGAGCAACAGCCTTGTTGTAGAGCGGCAGAGTCTTTTCGCCTGCCACTGCAAACACAGTAGGTGCATGCTCTCCATGTGCGCCTGTGTCAGACAGAGCCTCTATGTCAACGGCTCTAATTGTACCGTCATTCGTTGCTCCCATCCTTACCTTGATCCTCATTGCATGTCTGCTTGTAGTGCAGCTAAAGGTTTCCTGTCTGTCGTACACTATCTTTGAAGGCTTGCCTGTCCTAAGTGTAACAAGCGCATTGAATATTTCGACTGCCGCAGTCTGTTTTGCGCCAAAACCTCCGCCTATTCTCGGCTTAATGACTCTTATCTTGCTTGCCGGAATCTCAAGCGCCCTGGCAACATGCCTTCTTACATGGAATGGTATTTGAGTCGATGATACTATAATCAGCCTTCCCGTATGGTCAAGATAGCAAAAAGACCTGAATGTCTCCATCATGGCTTGAGCCTGCGCCTGAGTGTAATACGTCTGCTCGACAACCACATCGCACTTTGCAATTTCCTCTTCCATGTCGTTCCCAAACTCTGCCTTGTGGTATGTCGCTATGTTCCTGTTCTTGTCGAGGCCTATGTTGAAATTGCAATGCAAATCGTTCTCTGGATGGATTATTGATTTATGGCCTATAGCCTCTTCAAAATCAAGCACCGGCTGGAGCACCTCGTACTCTACTTTTATCAGCCCCAGGGCTTTTTCAGCAGTCTTTTCATCCTTTGCCGCAACTATAGCTACCTCGTCACCGACATACCTCACCATGTCTTCGAGTATTAGCCTGTCATACGGAGACGGCTCCGGATATGACTGTCCGGCCAATGTGAATCTTACATTAGGAACATCCTTGTATGTGAATACGCATTCCACTCCGTCGAGCCCCTGTGCCTTCGAAGTGTCTATATTTTTTATCTTTGCAAAAGCATGAGGACTCCTTAGCAACTTTATCACAAGAGCGTCCTTCATTGCCAAATCGTCAGTATAAACAGGTTTGCCTGTCGAAATGGCCATTCCGTCTATCTTATTGTAACCTTTGCCTACAATCTTTTTCATATTAAAACCTCCGGAAAACCATATTATAGCTGGAATACAAATATGCATTCCCAATATCATAACCCATAATTATATTATAGCTTTATCCAATTAGATTTTACAAATATTATCGTCTTCCTCTTTGCCGGCATTATGTAGCTTTTTGAGCTTCGCATCAGCATCGTCAGGAAGTATTATATTTAGGAATATGGCTATAAAGGTCGCAACAGCTACGCCAGAGCCTTCAAAAAGCATCTTTATCATGTGTGGGAAATGCTTTGTGGCATCCGGAACAAGGCTGAATCCAAGTCCAAGGCCCAGTGAAACGGCAAGTATGGTACCATTTTTGCCTCGAAGAGGCTCTTCAGTAACCTGGTTTATGCCGCTGACCACCATCATGCTGAACATTACAATAGCAGCACCTCCAAGCACGCTAGGCGGCATTACGGCCACAATAGCGCCCAACTTCGGGAAAAAACCTGCCAGAAGAAGGAACATAGCCCCTGTAGCGACGGCAAATCTGTTTATGACCCTTGTCATTGCGATAATGCCCACATTTTGTCCATAGGATGTATTTGGAAGCACGTTGAAAAGCGCTGCAAATGATGTTCCCAAGCCATCAGCTATGACTGCGCCTGACACCTCCCTGTCCGTAGCACATCTTCCTCCGATTCCGCCTGATACGATTCCGCATGTGTTGCCAACTGTTTCTACAGTTGATATCACATTCATCACAAACATCGAAAGCATAGCGTCTATGTGGAATTCCATACCAAACCTTAAAGGAACTGGCATGGAAAACCAGTGAGCATTAGCAACTGCTTCAAAATTAATTTTACCCATTGGAATTGCCACAACATACCCTACTATAAGTGCTATCAGAACAGCCGACATGCTGGTCATGCCTTTTGTAAACTGCTTGAAGTATAGAAGCGTCACAAGCACTACTGCTCCAAGCATGAGATTCTGAATGGAACCGAAATCTTCGGCACCTACTCCGCCTGCAAAATATTTCATGCCTGTGCCTACAAGAGAAAGGCCTATTGCAAGAAGGACAATCCCCGTTACAAGAGGCGGAAAGTATTTTCTTATGTATTTCATGGTGAAGCCTATGAAAACCTGGAATACTCCTCCGGCAAAGACAGCTCCCAGAACACCCGGAAGGCCGTATTTCATGCCTATTGCAATACATACCGGCAGAAAGCCAAAGCTTGTCCCCATTATTATTGGCAGCCTTGCCCCCACGGGTCCTATCGGATAGCACTGCACCAGAGAAACGAGACCTGCTACGAACATTGCGCACTGAATCATGAAGGACTTTTCCTGAACAGAAAGATTCAGAACACCAGCTATTATTATAATCGGAGTTACATTGCCCACAAACATTGCCAGTACATGCTGGAGCCCAAGTGGTATAGCCGTTGCAAGAGGCGGCTTTCCGTCCAGCTGATATATGAGATTTCTTTTATCTTCCAATTTCTTACCTCCACTATTAGTCTTTTCTCAATCATTTTTTTAGCCAAATGCTATTATACCATACCTTAAAGCTATATCGAACATTATTTGTTGCAACCGAAACATCATCTGACATTTTGCGGCAATTCAAACAAAACAAGCCGGACACATCAAATAAAATATTCATGTCCGGCTTGTTAGAATTTATTTGTTCTCTAGGCTGAGGCTGTTTATTATTGACATGTCCTTTATGTCATGCGATTTAATCTGGCTGTTTGATATTGTATAGGCATAGTTCCCTATATATATTATTCTTTTTATGTTCTTGTCACTTTCATACCAGTAGTCTCCAGCCTTTGCGTAATCTTCCTGCGTGAGGTGCGTAGCCCTCCCCCTCAGTATGAATCCTTTTTGAAGGTCGACTGTATAAGCGTACGCTCCCTGGTACGAGAATCTCACTATACCGTCAGATTCCTTGCTCATTACAGTTACAGGAAAAGCCATAAGAGATTTTTCCTTTGAGAACAAAAGCGCCTTGTGGTTGCCAAGAAGCTCCGAATATGTTCCGCTGTCACCTATCACTATCTTGTGCATTTCAATTGGGTTTGCAACATTACTTACATCAATCATTCCTATTTTCATGCCCTTTGTAACTACGCCGCCTTTAGTCACTTCAGTTTCCTTGCCGAATCCTATTATGTGATTTTCATCATAAGGATGCAGGTAGTCGCTAAAACCTGGTATCTTGAGGTATCCAAGCACCCTTGGAGTTTCAGGGATTGCCAAATCGACAACATAGAACGGATCCACCTGCCTGAACGTCACCATGTAGGCTCTGTCTCCCATAAACCTTACCGAGTATATCCTCTCCGTCGGAGCCAGACCTTCGAGTTTCCCAGCTGTATTCATCGAAGAATCCATCACGTATATATTGTTCTTTGAAGTGCCTTCATCGCTCCTCCACAAGTCCCCCGACGTAGTGGCAAGTCTGAAATAACCATTGTATTCATCCATCGAAAATTGGTTGAGCAAAGTTCCCGGCACCGATCCCTTGGCCTTATATTCAAGTCTGGAATCGCCCAAAGCAAATTTGTATGCTTCTGTGTTAACCTTGTATACGGGATAATATATCTCCTTCTCGCCTGTACTCCCTTCGTAGTCATAGCTGAATCTTGTGGCAGCCACATACAGGTTTTCGTTGGAACAGTAGATGTTGTGTCCCGAACCAAGGTAGGCCGATATGTTTGCCTTTTTCTTCATGTCATCAAGGTCTATACCTGCTGTGACAAGATAATTTGAATCAGGGCTGTCAGGGAAATACTTTATTTGATCATATGGAATCTTGACTTCCCCGCCTGCAGCGCTGTCATACGCCGAAGGCCTCAAATCATTTTGTTCGCCTCCTAATATCGTATACATATTCTTGTTGGCTACGATGTAGAGGCTTCCTCCGGTGACTCTTGATGCCACATAATCTCCGTCTATTCGAATATCCCTTATAAGCTTCGGATAAGCCTTATCCGTAATGTCAAATATCCTAACCTTAACCGTATTTGCAGGGCCCGGCCAGATGCTGGACTTTGCATTGTCTTCCATTATCCTGAAATCGTGCGAACTGCCTATTACTACCAGTATGTCTTTGTACAGGTATAGCTCATTCGAGGAGTATGACTCGTCAAGCTTTATCTCGCCAGCAAGAGAAAGCTTTCCCTCCGATGCCTTTACTATTGCCACGCCGCCGTTTCTATACTCGTAGATATAGCTACCATCAGTTTTTACTATGTCCGATTCGTCAACTCCCAAAACCTGAACATTAGTTTCAGAATAAGCTGAGCTTTGCGATTTACTCTCGGCTCCCCCCGAATTGTCCATGGTATCAGCCGACGGCATAACCTCTCTGATATTGCTGTAGCTCTCAGCATATTTTTTCGAATACTCAAGCAGCGAAAGCAGCTTTTCATAGTTCCCCACTGTTGGCAGCTCTTTTGCCTGTGGTACTTGTTTTGCTCCCGTCGTTATGCTTACAACTTGTTTCTGGCTGTCCCATTTCACTTCACTGCCGAAAGCCTCTGAAATGAATCTTACTGGCACCAGTGTCCTTCCGCCGACAATCTTGGGCAGTACGTCCAACTCGACAATCCTGCCATTTACATATGCATATTTGCCGCCTATTTTTACAGTAGCAGAAGAATCCTTGCTGTATGCAGACGCGGTTCTTTGACCTTCGTTCCAATCCACCTTCAGCCCAAGCTCCTCGAACAGTTTTCTGAAGGGAACCATCGTCCTTCCGTTCTCTATTAGCGGCTGAACATCAAATTCAACCTTTTTGTTGTCGATTACAACACTTATTTCCTGTGCGTTTGCCACCCCTGAGAACATAAAAATCACAAGCATTGCGCCAAGCAATAAAGCCCTCTTCATTGACATCACCCCATTCATCATTCTTAGCTCATATAGGACAAACCCACATCAACGTATGCGCCGTCAGAATCATCTGTTGCTTTTACAGATTTTTCTGCGCCCAGCTTACTACATATTCAATAGCATGCTCGTCATTAGTCGGGCATGTATACGGCGCCGCTTCAAGAAGTTTTTTGTAACCGTTGGCCACACAAAAGCCGTAACCTGACATTGTTATCATTTCGTAGTCATTCATATTGTCCCCTACTGCAATCACATTGCTCATGCTCACCCCTACCAAGCCGCACAGTCTTTCCAGTCCTTTACCCTTTGATACTCCGTCCGGAAGAATTTCAAGGTAATTTTTATCGCTCCTTATGAGGTTGCATTCTCCAAATATGACTTTGAATGTCTTTTCCAAACCGTCAAGCTGGTAGTCCTCGCCTATTATCAGGATTTTGGTCCAGCTTCTTTTCCATGCATACGAAGGCACCTCATAATATATCTTATACCCCTTTTGCTCTAATCTACCTGTAAATCTGCACTCCCTGTATATGAATATCATTTCCTCACAGTAAATTTCTATTCCAAGCGACCCTTCCAACTGTGCAAGCCTTATTATCATGTCCTTTATACGGTCCTCAAGAAATGTTTCATAGATAGTCTTCTCTCTTGAAAAATCATATATTTTTGAACCATTGTAAATCACAAATGGCATTTGCAGAGGGAGACTGTGTGAATATCTTTTAACCGAATCCACAGTCCTGCCTGTTGCTATGGTGAACATTCCTCCCAATTCAATGAATCTGTTTATCGCTTTTATGTTCTCTGATGATATAGTTCCCCTGCTGTCTATCAAAGTTCCGTCCATATCCGAAACAAGCATATAGCCTTCCAATTTTTTCTTTTCCATTAAATCCTCCTTGAAATACCCTAAATCTTTATAATCTCTGCTCAGTTTAATTCATATTATTAATTCTAACTCATAGCTTTATACTTCATCAAGCAAATTGCTAAAACACTCAAAGCATATGGATTTTCAGATGTCGCATATATAAAACTTTCTTATTAAACTTTTTTGTTAATAATATGTTTTAAAATCATTTCTCATGGTATAAATAGTATTAGATATCAAGAAATTAAACGGCGTTTAAAGCATTGTTTCAATCCGTGTTCAAATTAATTATTTATTTTATTTTAGAGAGGGGGAAATTGATATGTCGACTTATGATAGCGGTGGTTTTCACTGGGATGATGCCAAAGAAAGAACTACTTCGATGATTTGTGCAGCTCTAGCGGTTCTTGCGATAATTGGAATGTACTTCATGATGAGATAAATCAAAATATAATTTCTGGAATCATATGAGCGGCTGCAGCTAATGCTAAGTAGCCGCTTTTTCAATGCATAAAAAAAGAAAGGTCATCTGACCTTTCTAATATTTAAAGAGATGCAATTGGGATTTATTGGTGGAGATGAGGGGAGTCGAACCCCTGTCCGAAAGTCCTTTACCTAAAGCTTCTACGAGTGTAGTTGCTGCTTTGAATCTCGCCATACCTGTCTCCCAGCAACAGGATATAGGTCTGGCCAGCCCCGATTGTTCCGCTTACTGGTCGAGACATCCCGGCAAGCAGTGCCCCGCTAATTTGACGCCCTAACTTAGCTCGCGGGAGGCTGAGCAGGACGAGCAGCTACTAGGCTGCTAAAGCGTAATTATCGTTTGCGATTATATTTAATCCCCCGATTTTTTAACATGAACCAGAGTAAACATGACTCGCTACTCTAGACTCCAAACCCCCGTCGAAACCATTACATCCCCGGATTATTGGTGCCTGTCTGAAAGCTCCCTTTGCATCCTTCTTTGCGCATCCTTCTTTGCAAGATCTTCTCTCTTGTCGTAGAGCTTCTTGCCTTTCGCCAGTCCTAATTCAACCTTTACTTTTCCGTTAACCAGATAGACCGAGAGTGGTACTAGCGAATACCCTTTTTCTTTTATTGCTCCTATTAGCTTTCTGATTTCATATTTGTGCAGAAGCAGCTTCCTTACTCTTACCGGATCCACATTGAAAATGTTGCCTTGCTCGTAAGGACTTATGTGCACCTGTCTAAGGAAAACCTCGCCACCCTCTACTGATGCATACCCTTCCTTGAGATTTATCCTGCCGGCTCTTATCGATTTTACTTCAGTACCCTTGAGCTCAATTCCACACTCATAGGTTTCTTCTATGAAGTAGTCATGTCTTGCTTTTTTGTTTGTAGCTAATATTTTTTTGCCGCCTGCCATTGATTTCACCTCTTGGATAGAGACACTGTCGTGACTAGTATTACGGATTATTCTTCATATCTGTCTTCATATATGATTATAGCATACTGCAATAAAATAGTCTAATATATTTTCAATATTTTTACATAATAATCGAACATATTTTCGAACAGCAATGCCCTTACATTGTAGAATATTTTACTTATTTAATGTAAGGGCATTTTACTTTAAATGGAATTTTATGCTTCTATTTCATATGGCCAGCTGGATATCCCGCTGGCAAGGTGGTACACATTTGTAAACTCTAGCTTGTCAAGCAGCATAGCTGCCCTTGGGCTTCTTCCGCCCGATGCGCAGTATACAAGCACTGGCTTGTTGGTCTGCGCTTTAAGTTCGCTTGCTTTTTTCGCCATTTCCGGAACAGGCATGTGTACAGCTCCAGGTATGTGTCCGCCCAGGTACTCCCCTCCGGACCTGACATCTATCACTAATATATCTTTTTTTGTATCAAGCAGTTTCTTGGCTTCAGCCGAAGTTACGTTCTTTATAGCACTCATTCCGATTCCCCCGTTTTCGTTATTATACCCCCCACGGGTATAATAAGATTATAGCAGTCATTTACTAATTGCGCAACATTTTTTTTGAATTATATATATGCTTACAGGGAAAAAAAGCTGCAAGCGCCTTTTAGGCCTTGCAGCTTTTTCAGAACAGCAGTCCGTTTCTTAGTTTTTTGCCTGTTGTTATGCTATTGCAAATTCTATTTCCCTAAAATCCATGTTTACACTTTCAACCCTTACATTGATCTTTTCTCCTATTTTGAATATCTTCTTGGTTCGCTCACCCACAACCATGTATTTTTCACTGTCAAATATATAGTAGTCGTCCTCCATTGAGGAAAGTCTCACTAGTCCTTCTACCGTATTATCAAGCTGCACGAAAATCCCGAAGGAAGTGACTCCTGATATAAAACCCGGATATACCTCGCCTATCCTGTGGCTCATGTATTCAGCCTTTTTAAGGTCGTCTACTTCCCTTTCTGCTTCGTCTGCCTCTCTCTCTCTGAGTGATGACTGTTCTGACGATTTGGCTACTATCTCTTTGAGTTCCTCTATCCTGTTTTGCTTTATTCCGCCGTTTAGGAACTCTTTTATTATCCTGTGTATCTGCAAATCAGGGTATCTTCTTATAGGAGAAGTAAAATGGGAATAGTATTTGGCAGCAAGACCAAAGTGCCCGCTGCTGACAGGTGCATATCTTGCCTGCTTTAGCGATCTTAGCATTATCATGCTTATTGCGAGTTCCTCGTCTTTGCCTCTTATTTCATGAACAAGCTCCTGGAGTGCCTTTGGATGCACGCTTTCCAGATCGCCTTTTATATGGTAGCCGTATGCGGCTATGAATCTGTTGAAGTCGTGCATCTTTTCCAGGTCTGGAGTTTCATGTATCCTGTAGACAAATGGTATTGAAAGCCAGTAGAATTCCTCTGCGACAGTTTCATTGCATACGAGCATGAATTCTTCTATTATCCTGTTTGAAATCCTTCTGTCATATTTTCTGACGTCCAAAACGCCGCCCTTTTCATCGAAAACTATCTTCGCTTCGGGGAAGTCAAAGTCAATGGCGCCCCTTTTCTCCCTCTTATTCATGAGTATTCTGGCAAGCTGCTCCATTCTCTTGAAATCCTCAAGCAGATGAGAATACTTTTCTTCAAGCGGCCTTGTGCCTTCTTCGCCCGGCTTTTCCAATATGTCGGATATATCCTCATACACAAGTCTTGCCTGTGACTTTATAACAGACTCGAATATCTCATGCTTTACAACCTTGCCCTCCTTGTCTATCTCCATAGAAACTGAAAGCGTCAGCCTGTCGACGTTGGGATTAAGACTACATACTCCGTTGGAAAGCTTCTGCGGCAGCATAGGTATAACCCTGTCGGCAAAATATACTGAAGTCCCACGTTTTAACGCCTCTCTGTCAATTTTTGAGCTTTCCTTTACATAATGGGAAACATCGGCAATGTGCACGCCAAGCATATGATTCCCATTTGGAAGCAGCTCAACCGATACCGCATCGTCCAGGTCCTTAGCGTCAGCACCGTCTATAGTAATTATTGTTTTCCCTCTGAGGTCTACTCTCTTTGCTATCTCGCTCTGAGCAACTGCCTCATCAATTGACTCGGCTTCTTTCAGCACTTTTTTGGGGAACTCCTCAGGTACGCCGTGCTGCCTTATTATCGAAAGCACCTCAACCTCTGGAATCCCTTTCTTGCCCAGTATCTCTACTATCTCTCCTTCAGGACTTCTACCCCTTTCAGGCCATTTTGTTATCTTGCATACCACCTTGTCTCCATTTTTGGCCTTCATCTCATCGCCCTTTGCCACGTATATGTCCATATTGAACTTTTTCTCGTCCGGCACGACAAAACCGTACTTCGCACTAGCCTCGAAGGTACCAACTATTGTCGAATATCCTCTTTCAATTACCTTGATTATCTCACCCTCGGATCTCTTGCCCTCCGCTGCACATTTGGTTATACGAGCTGTTACCTTGTCTCCATGAAGGGCGCCGTTCAGGCCGTTTGCAGGCACAAAAAGGTCCTCAAGTCCTTCCTCTTCCGATACTATGAACCCGAATCCCCTTTGCGTAACTTCAAGCCTTCCCACAAACAGGTTCATCTTCCGAGGCAAGCCGTACTTTTTCTTTTTAGTCCTGTAAAGATAGCCCTCATTGACCATCTCGTCCAGCTTCTCGTAGAACATTGGCCTTTCAGAATCGTGTATGTCGAATATGTCTGCAAGTTCCCTGGCCGACAACGGAATGTATGCCTCTTCTCTTATGAGTCCCAGCAGCTTGTCTTTCAATATTTTTTCCATTATTTTGTCCTCCTATGAACATCATCGTTCTTTGCTGTGCCTATATCTATATATATTTATTCACATAATTAGCTGCCGCAAAACAAGAAAAGAGCTTCTCAAATAATGAGAAGCTCTTTGAAATTCTGTTATTTGCCAAGCATGTTCACAAGTAGTCCGCCGTACTTAACGAAAAGCGGAGCAAACACTAGCGATACTATTGTCATAAGCTTTATAAGTATGTTTATTGATGGTCCTGATGTGTCCTTGAATGGGTCACCAACTGTGTCTCCAACTACAGCCGCCTTGTGAGGCTCGCTTCCTTTGCCGCCGTGGTGTCCCGATTCGATGTATTTCTTTGCGTTGTCCCATGCGCCGCCTGCGTTGGCCATCATTATAGCCATAAGCACGCCTGAAACTAGAGAGCCTGCAAGAAGTCCGCCAAGAGCGTCTGTTCCAAGAAGCAGACCAGTAGCAAGCGGAGAAGCTACTGCAAGAAGTCCAGGAATCTGCATTTCCTTAAGAGCCGCAGTTGTAGATATGTCAACGCAAGTCGCGTAGTCAGGTTTTCCTGTTCCTTCCATTATGCCAGGTATTTCTTTGAACTGTCTTCTAACTTCTTCTATCATCTGGAATGCAGCTTTACCAACAGCCTCCATAGTTATAGCCGAGAATAGGAATGGAAGCATTCCGCCTATTAGCATACCTACGATAACATATGGGTTTGTAAGGTCTATTCCGCTAAGCTGAGCAGCCTGAGTGTACGATGCGAAAAGAGCAAGAGCTGTAAGAGCCGCAGATCCTATAGCAAAGCCTTTACCTATAGCTGCCGTAGTGTTACCAACTGCGTCAAGTTTGTCTGTTATTGCTCTAACTTCCTTTGGAAGACCGCACATTTCCGCAATACCACCAGCATTGTCCGCTATTGGGCCGTAAGCGTCAACAGCTATAACCATACCTGCAGTCGCAAGCATTCCAACCGCAGCAAGTGCTATACCGTAAAGTCCAGCCACGATGTATGAGCCTAGTATACCTATTGATATTACTATTATAGGCCAAGCTGTCGAAGTCATTCCTACAGCTAGTCCTGATATTATAGTTGTAGCAGGTCCAGTTTCTGACTGCTGAGCTATCTTCTGAACTGACTTATAGTCTCCAGAAGTGTAAACCTCAGTAATCTGTCCTACTATTGTACCTACCACAAGACCTATCACTACAGCCCAGAATCCGCTAAGGTTTCCAAGAAGCTGATTAGAAAGCAGGAATGCTGCTACTACAGTTATTCCTGATGCCACATAAGTACCCATTTTTAGAGCCTTGTGAGGATCTGAGTTCTCGTCACCTTTTACAAAGAATGTTCCTATTATAGAAGCTAGTATTCCAAGTCCTGCAAGCGCAAGAGGGAAAGCTGCTCCGTTTATTCCATATACTATTATACCTAGTGTTATTGCAGATATTATTGAGCCTACATATGATTCGAATAGGTCTGCACCCATACCTGCAACGTCACCAACGTTGTCACCAACGTTGTCAGCTATAACTGCAGGGTTTCTTGGATCGTCTTCAGGTATTCCAGCCTCAACCTTACCAACAAGGTCTGCTCCAACGTCTGCTGCTTTAGTGTATATACCACCGCCAACACGGCCAAAAAGCGCAAGTGACGATGCACCAAGTCCAAAGCCTGTAAGAGTTGTAGCAATTACTGACGGTTCCATACCCATTGCTGAAAATACAACATAAAGTCCGCCAAGTCCCAGTATTCCAAGACCAACAACTGCCATACCCATTACTGCTCCGCCTGAGAATGCTATGCTAAGAGCCTTGTTCATGCCGCCTTCTTTGGCTGCATTAGCAGTTCTTACGTTAGCCTTTGTAGCAACCTTCATTCCAAAGAAGCCTGCAAGAGTCGAGAAGCCCGCTCCTACAAGGAAGCATATAGCTGTAAGCCAGTCTATACCCACTCCAAGGATAAGGAACAGCGCTGCTACAAACACTACAAGTGTCTTGTACTCTCTTGTAAGGAACGCCATTGCTCCTTCTGCTATGTACGAAGATATTTCCTTCATTCTTTCTGTTCCGACTTCAACAGCGTTAATTTTGTTTGCAAGTGTAAATGCGAAAAACAATGCTATAAGTCCGATGATTGGTGCCAATATGAAATAGTTCATTTCCACTATCTCCTCCTTATTTTATTTTTTTATAAATTTTTTAGATGAATCTAAAAATAAACCATCTAATAATAAACACTTTTATTGCTATTGTATAGCCACTAGAGCCAATGCTACAGCTATGAAAAGTATAGCGCAAACAGAAGTGATCTTTGAGAATGTAGCATCAAGACCTCTTGCCTTTGTTCCCATAACCTGCTCAGCTCCGCCTGCTATAGAACCCGAAAGACCAGCGCTTTTTCCTGATTGCAGCAACACGCTCGCTATAAGCACAAGACTCACAATAAGCATAATAACCATTAGAAACGTTTTCATGTACCCACCTCCCACCTAAAGTCAACATGCATATTTTAACACAAGGATTTTAATAAATCAATAAAAAACTCAGGCGGCTGAAATGTTCTAAAATCTTTACCGCAAGCGAAATCATGGCCCGCGCAAAACCCTGCGCGAGCCGTGATTGTTTATATTGAAAACAGCTAGGAATTATTTTACTTGTTTTTTACATTATAGAAAGCATCCATGCCAGGATACTGAGAAACATCGCCTATTAATTCTTCTATCCTCAGAAGCTGGTTGTATTTTGCAACTCTATCAGTTCTTGCAGGAGCGCCTGTCTTGATCTGGCCTGCATTTATTCCTACAACAAGGTCTGCTATTGTAGTGTCTTCAGTCTCTCCTGAGCGGTGTGATATAACTGCTGTATATCCTGCAGTCTTAGCCATTTCTATAGCATCAAGAGTTTCTGTTATAGTTCCTATCTGGTTTAGCTTTATGAGTATAGCATTAGCAACACCCATTTGTATTCCTTTTTCAAGTCTTTCAGTGTTTGTTACAAAAAGGTCGTCTCCCACTAGCTGAACCCTGTCGCCCAGTCTTTCAGTAAGAAGCTTCCATCCATCCCAGTCGTCTTCTGCAAGAGCGTCTTCTATAGATATTATAGGATACTTGTTAACAAGATTCTCGTAGAATTCTACCATTTCAGCCGAGCTCAGTATTCTGCCTTCACCCTCAAGATGGTACTTACCATCCTTATAAAGCTCTGTAGCGGCAGGATCCATAGCTATCTTTATATCATCACCAGCGCTATAACCTGCAGCAGCTACTGCTTCTAAAATCACCTGAATTGCCTCTTCATTCGACTTAAGGTCAGGTGCAAAGCCACCCTCGTCGCCTATTGCAGTGTTGTATCCCTTAGCCTTAAGAGTGTTTTTAAGGGCGTGGTACACTTCTGTGCACATTCTGAGAGCTTCGCCGAACGATTCAGCTCCCACTGGCATTATCATGAATTCCTGAAGGTCAACGTTGTTATCGGCGTGAGCGCCTCCGTTTATTATATTCATCATAGGAACAGGGAGCTTCTTGGCATTTACTCCTCCAAGATACTGGAACAGAGGAAGCCCAAGTCCCTCAGCAGCTGCCTTTGCAACGGCCATTGAAACTCCAAGAATAGCATTAGCGCCAAGCTTAGACTTGTTAGGAGTGCTGTCTAGCTCTATCAGCATAGTGTCTATTCCCACCTGATCAAGGGAATTCATTCCTACAAGCTCATCAGCTATTATGTCATTCACATTTTCTACAGCCTTAAGCACGCCTTTTCCAAGATATCTTGACTTGTCTCCGTCTCTAAGCTCGACAGCCTCGAAAGCACCTGTAGATGCACCTGACGGCACTGCTGCTCTTCCAACTGCTCCGCACTCGAGCACTACCTCAACCTCGACTGTGGGGTTTCCTCTTGAATCAAGAATCTCTCTGGCGTAAACCTCTTCAATAAACATAATATTCCTCCTATTTATTTGGTTTAATTTTTCTCAATAAGACTTATGCCTGTCATTTCATCAGGCTTTTCCATGCCAAGCAAATCAAGCACTGTAGGGGCTATGTCGCAGAGCCTTCCTCCGCTTCTCAGGCTTTTCTTCTGATCGCATGCCATTATGAGCGGCACCCTGTTGGTGGTGTGCGCTGTAAAAGGCTGTCCTGTCTGCTCGTCTACCATGTATTCCGAGTTTCCGTGGTCAGCAGTTATTATAGCGGTGCCGCCCTTTGAAATCACTTTTTCAACCACAATTCCAAGACACTTGTCCACTGCTTCCAGAGCCTTTATTACTGCCCCCATGTTGCCCGTATGGCCGACCATGTCCGGATTGGCAAAATTCAGCACTGCAAAGTCATAATCCTTAGAATCCATCATTTTCTCGAACTCACCGGCAACCTCGAACGCAGACATCTCAGGCTGCATGTCATAGGTTGCAACCTTAGGTGAAGGGACTAGCTTTCTATCCTCTCCTTTATAAGGTTCCTCCTTGCCTCCGTTAAAAAAGAATGTGACATGCGCATATTTTTCAGTCTCGGCCATCCTCAGCTGGCTTTTGCCGTTGCTGCTCAGATATTCGCCTAATGTATTGCTAAGGCTTTGAGGTTCATATGCGACCTTCACGCCTTTTATTGTGGCGTCATATTGCGTCATGCATACGAAAAAGACTTCCGGTTTTATTCTTTCAAATCCTGTAAAATCTTCATCTACAAATGTCCTTGTAAGCTCCCTGGCCCTGTCAGGTCTGAAGTTGAAAAATATGATTGAATCGCCGTCTTCTATCTTTGCGACAGGCTTCCCATCTTCTTGCACTGCCGTAGGTAATATAAATTCATCATGCTTGCTCTGTGCATATGAATTCTCAACTGCCTCCCTGGCGCTTTTTGCCGTCTCGCCAGCACCGCTCGCGAGCACTTCGTAGGCCTTCTGGACTCTTTCCCATCTGTTGTCCCTGTCCATGGCGTAGTATCTGCCTGATACAGTGGCAATCTTACCTGTTCCAATCCTCTTCATGTACTCTTCGAGCTCGTCAATATAGCCTAAGGCACTCTGAGGTGGGGTATCCCTTCCATCCAGAAATGCATGCACATAAGCCTCCTGCATACCCTTGTCCCTGCAGAGCTTTAAAAGCCCTTTGAGATGGTCTATGTGGCTGTGGACTCCGCCATCTGAAAGCAATCCCATCAGATGCACCTTGCCGCCTTTTTTCTTCGCGCTTTCAATCGCCTCAATTAAGGCCTTGTTTTCGAAAAAAGCTCCTTCTTTAATTTCCTTGGTTATCCTCGTAAGCTCCTGGTATACTATTCTGCCTGCGCCTATGTTGAGGTGGCCAACCTCCGAGTTGCCCATCTGGCCTTCGGGAAGCCCAACCTCCATGCCGCTAGCTCCTATGTCTGTATGGGGATACTTCTCCATATATCTTTTGTAATTAGGCATCTTAGCCTTCATTACTGCATTACCGCAATCTCCATTGCCTATGCCGAATCCATCGAGTATGAAAAGGGCTACAGTCTTATTCAAATGCACCACTCCCTAAAAATTTACAAGCTCCAAGAAGCTTGATGGTTCAAGGCTTGCTCCCCCTACAAGAGCTCCATCTATGTCCGCTTCATTCATTATCTGCTCAACGTTGCCTGGATTAACGCTGCCGCCGTACTGTATTCTTACCTTCTCTGAAACTTCGCTTGAATATAATCCTTCTATTATGCTTCTTATGTATTCAATTACCTCGTTGGCATCAGAACTTGTTGCTGAGCGGCCTGTGCCTATCGCCCATATGGGCTCATAGGCCACAACAACTTCACCGGCGCTTTCCGGAGCTACTCCAGCAAAGGCTTTTTCCACCTGAAGCTTCACTTTTTCCTTTGTGCTTCCAGCTTCTCTTTCCTCGAGCGTCTCTCCCACGCACAGTATCGGCATTATACCATGCTCGATGGCCTTGAGCAGCTTTTTGTTGACACTCTCGTCCGTCTCCGCAAAGTACTGCCTTCTCTCGGAGTGTCCGATTATTACATATTCAGCTCCAATCTCCTTTAAGTGCAGCACGGATATCTCTCCTGTATAGGCCCCTTTCTCCTCGAAATGCATGTTCTGAGCACCTATCTTAATATCTGTACCTTCCGCCGCCAACTTCATATCTTTAAGAAGAGTAAATGGAGCACAAAGCACCACCTCTACATCTGTGCCTTTTATACCCTCTTTTATATCGTTTATGAATGTCTCTGCTTCGGCTATTGTCATGTGCATTTTCCAGTTTCCTGCTATTATTGGGTTTCTCATTCTTTTCCTCCTATTTTTCGTCAAGCGCAGCTATGCCAGGAAGCTCCTTGCCTTCAAGGAACTCAAGCGAAGCTCCGCCCCCCGTAGAAATATGAGTCATCTTGTCTCCAAAGCCCATTATGTTGACGGCGGCAGCGCTGTCCCCTCCGCCTATTACAGTGACTGCATCGGCATCAGCCATGGCTTTTGCAACTCTTAGAGTGCCGTGCGCGAACTCCTTGAATTCAAATACTCCCATTGGTCCATTCCACACTATTGTCTTGGCTTCTTTTATGGCAGCCTCAAACAGCTCTTCTGTCTTAGGTCCTATATCAAGCGCCATCTTGCCCTCCGGCACATCTCCTTCGAACATCTGAGCCTTTTCGTCTTCTGCGAACTTGTCGGCCACTCTGTAGTCAACCGGCACAAGCAACTTGACACCTTTTGCCTCAGCTTTTTTTATCATTTCCTTTACATACTCAACCTTGTCTTCTTCAAGCAGGGAATTTCCGATTCCGTGTCCCTGAGCCTTTAGGAAGGTGTACGCCATTCCACCGCCAATTATAAGAGAGTCAACCTTTTCAAGCAGGTTGTCAATTACATTAAGCTTGTCAGAAACCTTAGCTCCTCCAAGTATCGCAAGAAAAGGCCTTTGCGGCTTTTCAACAGCTTCGCCCAGGAACTTGAGCTCCTTTTGTATTAGATAGCCGCAAACATTCTCTTTCATGAATTTTGTAACACCTGCAGTTGAGCAATGCGCTCTGTGTACAGCTCCGAAAGCGTCGTTTACAAAAATTTCTGCAAGCGATGCCAGTTCCTTTGAAAACTCATCTTCGTTCTTAGTCTCTTCTTTTCTGTATCTTGTGTTTTCAAGAAGAACAATATCGCCTTCACCCATGGCCTTTACAGCTTTTTTGGCATTTTCGCCCACTACGCTGTCATCGGCAGCAAAAACGACTTCCTTGCCAAGAAGTTCAGATAGCCTGACTGCAACAGGTCTAAGAGAAAGTTCCTTTTTAGGCTCACCCTTTGGCTTTCCAAGATGCGAGCATAGGATTACCTTGGCTCCGTTTTCTATAAGATATTTAATAGTAGGAAGCGCACCGACTATCCTGCTCTCATCTGTTATCTTGCCGTCCGAAAGCGGTACGTTAAAGTCACATCTTACAAGAACCTTCTTGCCTTTGACATCTACATCTTCAATAGTCTTCTTGTTTAGCATTATATCTCTCCTCTCATTTTTTCCAAAAACGCCAAATGTGCATCTTTTATGTTTGAAATATGACATATCATATAAGCAATTAATATATATATTATTCTATATCAGCTATACAACTTTTTCAATTTGTTTGTATTTTGTACATAATACCCTTGATATTGGTTTACGGCTGCTTCCTTTGAGACGAGGAGAGTATACCCATTTCATCCCTGTATTTGGCCACAGTCCGCCTTGATATCTCTATTCCCCTGTTTTCAAGCAACCCGCATAAGGACTGATCGCTGAGCGGCTTTTTCTTGTCCTCATTGTCTATAAGCTCCCGGAGTATATTTTTGATGCTGTTGGCCGCAATATCCTCGCAGGAAGGAGCCCCGCTGAAAAAGAACCTTATCTCGAACATGCCATGAGGAGTGAGCATGTACTTGCCGTTGACCGCCCTGCTTACAGTGGATTCATGAAATCCCAGTTCCTGGGCAATGTCCTTCATTATCATAGGTTTCAGATGATTTATGCCCTTTTCAAAAAAATCGCGCTGTCTCTTGAGTATCTCCGTTGATATGCCGAGTATAGTGGCTTTTCTGCTTTCAATGTTCCTTATAAGATTTGCAGCCGAGCCAAGCTTTTGCTTTATATATTCCTTGGCAGCGTCGTCTCCGGCACTTTTAAGCAGACTCTTGTAGTAATCGCTTATCATCAGCTTGGGGGTGGAGTATTCGTTGAGGCGCACCTCAAAATCCCCGTCAGCCTTTTCAACTATCACATCGGGGGTTATATAGCTCGCCCTCTCAACCGAGAAAATTCTGCCAGGCATAGGCTCTAGAGTCCTTATCACGTCTATAAAGTATGTTATCGTCTCCATTTCCAGGCTGTATTTTTTGCATATCTCCCTGTATTTTTTCATAGAAAGCAGCTCAAGGTCGCTGTTTATTATATTTTCAAGCCTATCATCTTTTATACCGTTTTCATGGAGCTGCAAAACAAGACATTCAGAAAGATTCCTAGCTCCAATTCCAGCAGGTTCAAGGCTTTGAACCACGGAAAGCATGCCTAGAACATCCTCCTCGTCAACGCCAAGCCTTGAAGCTATATCCTCGGTGCTATCCGACAGGTAACCTCTTTCATCGAGCGAATTTATTATCTCCAGTGCGACATCCATATCTGCTTCACTTTTAAGCAGACAGCCCACCTGGCCTTTTAGATATTCGTACATACCTGCCTCGTACCCTACAAACTTCTCCATGCCCAAGCCTTCCTCGTCATCCGAATAGGCCGAATATCTGTCGTCACTTGACCCGCTAGATACATGAGCTATGAATTTCTCCCAGTCAATTTCGTCTCTTTTTTCCTCAACCTCGAGCACCGGATTTTCCATGCTTTCTTTGAGTATCTCGACTTCAAGCTCTTGAAGTGTCATATTCAAAATTTGGAGCGACTGCTTAAGCTGCTGGCTTATAACAAGCTTTTGGGACTGTTCTATATTTAATTTAAAATTCATATACATATCAATCAGCCTCTTCCAATAATTCACATAATCAATAGGGCCATATTCTGCAAAGCGTTTTCCCCTATAGCTAATTATATCAGAAAAGGCACCGACTTAACCCGCTCAACCCGTGAAATTAAAATAAAAATCCCCGCCTTCACGTTGCTGTGAGGCGGGGACAACAAAATCTTTTTTGCTATATTTTTATACCAGCTTGTCCAGTGATTTTTTAAGGTCTGCTATTATATCTTCAACGTTCTCAAGACCTACAGAAAGTCTTACAAGTCCGTCAGTTATTCCGGCCTTAAGTCTCTCCTCTGGCTCATATGGCGAGTGAGTCATTGAAGCCGGATGCTGTATCAGCGTCTCTGCATCGCCAAGGCTTACTGCAAGGGTGCAAAGCTCTACGCTGTTCATTAGCGCTATTCCTTCTTCAACTCCGCCCTTTAGCTCGAATGCTATCATTGCGCCAGGAAGCTTCATTTGCTTTTCAGCAAGCGCCTTTTGAGGGAAGCTGTCAAGACCTGGATAATAAACCTTGTCTACCGCAGGATGTGATTCGAGGAATTTTGCAACCTCCATGGCATTGCTGCAGTGTCTGTCCATTCTTATCTCAAGAGTCTTCATTCCCCTTAGCACAAGGTATGCGTCAAATGGGCTTAGAACTGCGCCTGTCATATCCTTAACTCCAAAGAATCTCACAAGGTCGATGAACTCCTTCTTTCCTGATGCGAAGCCTGCTATAACGTCTCCGTGTCCGTTAAGGTACTTTGTTGCCGAGTGAAGCACTACGTCAGCTCCAAGCTCTATTGGTCTTTGAAGGTACGGTGTACAGAAGGTGTTGTCAACCATAACCATGCAGCCTTCAACCTCATGAGCTATTTTTGAAATAGCCTCTATGTCTACTATCTTAAGTGTAGGGTTTGCTGGAGTTTCTAGATATACTACCTTTGTGTTCTCCTTCATAGCATTCCTTACATTTTCAGGATCCGAAGCATCCACAAATTCAACCTCGACTCCGAATCTTGTCATTCCGTGACTTAGGAGAGCATGTGTACATCCGTAAAGAGTCTCGTCGGCAACCATATGGTCCCCTGCCTTTAGAGCTGTCCAAAGCGCCGCAGATATTGCTCCCATTCCCGAAGCGGTAGACATAGTAGCCTCAGCGCCCTCTAGTATTGATATCTTATCTTCAAGAGGAGTGTTTGTAGGATTGCCAAGTCTTGTATATATATAGCCGCACTCTTCCAGGGCAAATCTTCTTCCCCCCTGCTCAGCGGAGTCGAATACGAATGTTGATGTTTGGTATATTGGCGTTGTAAGCGCTCCATGAACCGTATCCTTTTGATGCCCTGCATGTATCGCCTTTGTTCCAAAACCCATTTTAGCCATATCTTCTCTGTTCATGATTCCCTCCTGATATATTAAATATTTGGTTGTATAGTGTAATGATACTCAAAACGCAAAATATTAATCACAAAAAACAATCTCGAGTATAAATAATAGCAATATGCGTGCCAACATCCACTCGATTTATTGTTTTTTTTTGAAAATCAAAAATCCTTTTCATTTATTCTGTGGCAACGTTTTCATGTATTGAAAAAATACTTTTGTGCCTGCCTCCAATTAATTTTTGCACAAATAAAAAAAAACGGCAATAAAAATTGCCATTTTGCAAGCGCAATGGCAATTTTTATTTACAGGTGTAAATATTTATTGCCATTGTATATTGTATTTTTTCACCTTGTTCATTATGGTTGTGTGCGAAACACCCAGTCGCTTTGCAGCCTTCCTCAGGCTGCCGCTTTTCTTCAAAGCCTCTGCTATCGCCTGCTTTTCGCATATACACACTATTTCATCAAGTGTGAGGTCCTCTTTTAGCAGTATTGAGCGCTCTGCTCGTGATATGTCTTTGTTGAAATCGATTATGAGGTGGTCCGTCTTTAGCAGCTTACCCTCGCAAAGATTCATTGCTCTCTCTACCACATTTTCAAGCTCTCTTACATTGCCAGGCCAGTCGTATTCCATAAGCCCATTGAGAAAACCAACTTCGTAACCCTCAACCTGTTTTTTCATGCTGCCGTTGAGCTTTTCTATGAAGAATCTCACCAGAAGGCTTATGTCTTCTTTCCTCTCCCTGAGCGGCGGTATGAATATCGGTATGACATTGAGCCTGTAGTAAAGATCCTCCCTGAAGCTATTGTTCTTTATCATTTCCTCGAGATTCTTGTTGGTGGCGGCTATTATCCTTACATCGACGCCTTCCTCCCTCGTACCGCCAACACGCCTGATTTTGCCCTCCTGCAGAACTCTTAGGAGCTTGGCCTGAAGGCTCATGGAGAGCTCGCCTATTTCGTCAAGAAATATGGTTCCCCCGTTTGCCTTTGTAAAAAGACCGTCCTTTCCAGTCTGAAGTGCTCCTGTAAAACTTCCTTTTTCATATCCAAAAAGCTCGCTTTCAAGCAGGCTGTCAGGAAGCGCGGCGCAGTTGATGGCAAGAAACTCTCTGTCCCTTCTCTCGCTTAGCCTGTGTATGCCCCTTGCGAATATTTCCTTGCCAGTGCCGCTTTCTCCCCTAAGGAGTATCGTGGAGTTCCCTTTGGCCACAGTGGCCGCAATCTTCTTGACCCTTTCTATGGCTATGCTGCTCCCCACTACCTCCCAGAAGCCGTACTTGTCTCCCACTGAAACCGAGTCAATTATTTTAAGCAGCTTCTTTTCCTTCTCCTCGTATGAGAGCAGCTCAATATCTTCTATGTTTATTACTCCTTCTATGGAAAGAAGCTCTTGCTTGAGGCCTTCCTTTTCACTGCTCTTCATCTTCTGTAGCTTAATACATATCCTTTTGGGAAAAACCTCAAGCGAATGCAGGTTTATCTTTTTTTCATACAGCTTGCTCAAAATTGTAAGTGTCATGCCAATCTTGTCATGCGTTATAATCTCAAATCTAACGTGCTCCAAATTAACTCACCTTCTAGATCGTGTCTATGATTTTCTGAAGCTCTTCCCCGCTGAAATTATACTTCTTGTTGCAAAAATGGCATACAAGCTCGGCTCCTCCGTCCTCAAGAAGTATCTTCTCGAGTTCCTCCCTGCCTATTGTGACAAGGGCTTTTTCAAATTTTTCCCTGCTGCAGTCGCACTGATAGTCAACCTCGTATTTTTCAAGCACCTCAGGCTCGAAGCCGTCAAGCACTATGTTCATTACATCCTCGGGAGTCTTGCCTTCTTCTATGAGCGCAGTTATCGGCTTCATGCCCGAAATATTCTCTTCAAGCCTTGATATGCTCTCCTCTGATGCATCCGGCAGCGGCTGAACTATGAAGCCTCCGGCAGCCTTTACTGAATGGTCCCTGTCTATTAAAACTCCCAAGGCAACAGCCGACGGAGTCTGCTCCGAGAACGTAAAGTAATGGGCCAGATCCTCGCCTATCTCTCCGCTTACCAGGCTGTATTGCCCGACATATGGCTCCTTTAGCCCCATGTCTATTATGACGTTTATCTTGCCTTCCCTTCCTATTGCAGCTCCTACGTTCAGCTTTCCGTCTTCCCTTAGCGGAACTTCAACATCAGGATTCGCTATATAGCCTTTGACTATTCCCTGGTAATTCGAGACTACAACTATGCCTCCTGCTGGACCGTCGCCCTTAATCTGCAGAGTAAGCTTGTCGTTTTCACCCTTGATCATGAGCCCCATTATGCTGCCAGCCGTTATGGCTCTGCCTAGTGCCGCAGTTGCAACAGGAGTCGTGTTGTGGAGCGTTCTGGCCTTTTCTGCTAGTCCAGTTGTTACGGCAAAAAATCCTCTTATACTCTTGTCTGCTGATGTCACTCTTAAAATGTAATTATTCATATCTATATTTTCTCCCTTCATTTCACACATACAAAAAATACCCGTTCAGACCTTTCGGAGGCGTCCTCCATGCCAAAATCTCCAAGCGCCTTAATACTCCTGAAGCCGCTGGCACTGAGCATTGCTTTAATCGTTTCATTTCTATACGCCTTCTGAATGTGATATTCTTCGAATCTCTTGTAAAGTCCATTTGTCTTCGCAAAAAAAGTTATTTCCATTTCGACCGTTTCAGCGTCAGGCTCATAATAGTTTTCCCATATATAGGCTATGTCGTCCTCGGCAAGCGTAAATGTATTATCACCAAGAACATTTGAAAGCTTGTAAAATGAGCTCAAGTCAAATACAAGCACTCCCCCCTCTGGAAGAGTGTCATATATTCCGCAAAACAGCCTCAGCAAATCGTCTTCATCTGTTATGTAGTTGAAGCCGTCGCATGCGCACACCACGCAGTCAGGGCTTAGCGACTGAAAATCCAAATTTCGCATGTCGCTGCACAGAAGAATCGATTTTAGATTTTCGTCCCCCAGCTTTTTTTGGGCTTCGCACAGCATCTCTTCAGATATGTCGACTCCCGTCACTTCGTATCCAAGCCTTACAAGCTCCTTTGTTACGCTCCCCGTGCCGCAGCCCAGCTCGAGTATGTTCTTGACATCAATGCCGCCGCTTTGCTTTATCAAACTATCTATATGCTCAGCCCAAGCCGTGTAATCCACATCTTCCATTAGCCTGTCGTAGTAGTGAGCGAATTCTCCGTAAAACTGCATATTATGACCTCCGGAATCAGTTGAATGTTACGTTCAAGTAGATATATATTACAATGCAAACAGCCATAGGGGCGTATATCAGCAATTTTAATCGGCCCTGCCGCGCTGCATGGCCTTCACTTATTTCGGCATTCTCAACACCGAATCTTTCCCTGAGCTTTTTGAATTTTCCCTTTAGCCCCTTTGCGCACGCGAGAGATATTAATCCAAGCACGGCCAGCTGCATTCCCATGGCAAGCATCGTGTCAACGCCTTCCGGCATGGTCTGGGCAGCACCCTCGCCTTGAAGCATGAAATAGCCCAGTGCCGATGCTATTGAGTTGTTGAGCGCATGGCAAAATATAGCCGGCCATATTGAGCCCGTAATAATTGTCATGTAGCCGAATACGATTCCCAGCACCAGCGGCCCCATGAAGTTATATATGTTGTAGTGGAAAAGAGCGAACATAAAAGCAGTAAACAGCACTGCAAACCTCTCGCTTCCCGTGCTGTTCATCCTCAGAAAAAATCCCCTGAAGAGAACTTCCTCGCAGAAACCCGGCAGAATTCCAATTAGCACTATATAAAGCAGAAATTCGTTCAAGCTGGATGCTATAGGCATTTCGGGCAGCTCCACGTTCCCAAACAGACTAAGTATAAATATCACGAGCGAATTTCCAAAAACCGCCAAGGGGTATGTTAGAAGCGTTATGGCAAACGCTGAAACGAACACCTTGGGACTTACAGGCCTCAGCCTTAAAAATTCAAGAATACTGCCTGTCTTATATATGTTCGAAAAAATCACCGCCGGAAGCAGCACTATAACAAGCTCAGTCAGCACTATGCCGCTGTTGAGATCAATGTTTTGGAAATATGATCCCGCCGACAGGAATATGACAGACAGGAACAAAAACACAGCGTTAGCCGACGTCAGCCTCTCTAGCTTCAAGCGATCACCCCTTTATGCCTTAAAAGCCTTATATAGAATTCAAGTCCGAAAATCAGGGCTTTCTCATCAAAGTTAAAGTCAATATTGTGAAGACTTCTGGTAAAGCCCAAATCCTCATTCCTGCTCCCCAGCATGAAGAATAATCCCGGAATTTTCCTTTGATAGTATGAAAAGTCCTCCGCAATCATGAGCGGCTCTAGCAGGCTTATGTTCTCTTCGCCCACGGCCTCCCTGAATTCCTCGAACAGTCTCTCGTCATTATTTACCGGCGGATAATCATCCTTTATACTGACATCTATTTTGCAGCCGTATACGGTTTCAAAGCCTCTGGCAACTTCGTATATTCTTTCCTTTATCTTTTCATATACGTTGTCCTTGAAGGCTCTTATTGTGCCCTCAAGCCTAACATTGCCGCTTATTATGTTTCGTCTGCTTCCTCCCTCTATCCTTCCTATTGTAAGCACGCCCTCGTCAAGCGGTCTTATATTTCTAGAAATTATGGTCTGAAGCGCACTTATGAATCCTGCGGCGGCAACTATTGAGTCGTTCGCATCCTGAGGCATAGCCCCATGTCCGCTCTTACCTGTGATTTCAATATTGACCTCACCCGCACCCGAGAGGAAATACAGCGGCCTGACTCCTGCAAGCCCTTCGCTCACATCGGGATACATATGAAGGCCATATATCTCTTTTATCCCATACTTTTCAATGAGGCCTGCATTTATAAGAGGCAGAGCCCCTCCCGGAGACTCTTCGGCAGGCTGAAATATGAATACTACGTTGTCCTTAAGAAACTCTCTCCTTTTCCAAAGGTACTCCACAAGGCCAAGCAGCACACTCATGTGCCCGTCATGACCACAAAGATGTCGCACAGAACCGTCACCTGCATTGAGTCCGTCCATATCGGCCCTGAAGGCAACCGTCCTTTCGCCTTTGCTTCCTTTTATAATACCTGTTACCGATGTCTCAAGCAGGGCATCGTGCTGTATTCCAAGGCTGTCAAGGCGGTTTCTTATATATTCTGCCGTTTTATACTCCCTTAGGCCCAGCTCTGCAATCTCATGAAGGCTCCTTCGGTGTCCATACACGGTTTCCTGAAATTCCAACACCTCTTGGCTTATATTCTCAAAATTCATACTGTTTTCAGCAAAAACACACAAACTGTTCTTGCTTACTCCTTTCTCTATTAATTTTAATATGCAAAAGCATTCCTGATTTAGCCGTAAAAATTTATTTGCATGCTTTAGCATGTTGAATATATTCATATTTAGTGTTACTATTGTATAAACTTTATGCTAAAAAACAGGGGGTAATCAAAGTGAAAAAGTACAATGTAGCAATTGTCGGCGCAACCGGAAAAGTCGGGGAAACTTTCCTGAAGGTACTCGAGGAGAAAAATTTTCCTGTAGATAAATTATACCCTATGGCCTCAAAAAAATCTGCAGGAATTAATATCAAATTCCAAGGCAAAGACTGGACTGTAGAAGAGCTCAATGAGAACTCATTCGACAAGGACATAGACATAGCTCTATTTTCAGCGGGCGGAAGCATAAGCCTCAAATATGCTCCTATCGCAAAAGCAAAGGGTGTAATAGTAATAGATAACAGCAGCGCATGGAGAATGGAAAAAGATGTGCCTCTTGTAGTCCCAGAGGTCAATCCTGAAGACGTAAAAAAGCACAATGGCATAATAGCTAACCCTAACTGTTCTACAATACAGGCTGTAGTGGCTCTCAAGCCTCTGCACGACAAGTTCAAAATAAAAAGAATAGTATATTCTACTTATCAGGCTGTTTCTGGATCGGGAGTTAAGGGAATAAGAGACTTAGAAGAAGGCTTAAAAGGAAACAAGAACGAATTCTACCCACACCAGATAGCTTTCAACTGCATCCCTCACATAGACGTTTTCCTTGAAAATGGCTATACAAAAGAAGAGATGAAAATGGTGGAAGAAACCAAGAAGATAATGCACGACGATTCACTGAAAATAACAGCTACTGCAGTTAGAGTCCCTGTTATAAGCGGACACAGCGAGTCTATAAATGTGGAGTTTGAAAAGCCTTTCGAAATTTCAGAAGTTTTCAACATAATGGGTTCTGCTGAGGGGATTGTACTGGTAGACGACGTAGCAAACAACAAGTACCCTCTAGCAAGTGACGCAGCAGACACTGATCCGGTATATGTGGGCAGACTCAGAAGAGACGAGAGCTTGGAAAGCGGCCTTAACATGTGGGTTGTTGCCGACAACATTAGAAAAGGTGCGGCTACAAACACTGTACAGATTGCTGAGCTTCTTGTTAAGTACGACCTAATTTAACTTTCAAAAAGAGAAGGAGTGATTCGCAATGATATTCAAAGGATGTGGAGTCGCTATAGTAACACCTTTCAAGGACGGGAAAGTTGATTTTAAGAAGCTTGAAGAACTCGTCGAGTGGCATATAAATGAAGGCACTGATGCGATAATAGTTGCAGGAACAACTGGCGAAGCATCAACAATGACTGACGAGGAACAGCTTGCAGCTATAAAATGCGTGGTTGACAAGGTTGCAAAGAGAGTTCCTGTAATAGCAGGGGCCGGCTCTAACGACACTCCCCATGCCATCAAGCTGTGCCAGGAATCCGAAAAACTCGGAGCTGACGGTCTCCTTCTAGTTACGCCTTATTACAACAAGGCTACACAGGCAGGACTTATTAAGCACTACACTATGATAGCCAACAGCGTTAAAATTCCTATAATACTTTACAACGTTCCAGGCAGAACAGGCGTGAACATCCAACCTAAGACTGCTGTTGAGCTTGCCAAGGTAGAAAACATAGTAGCTATCAAAGAAGCCAGCGGAGACATATCTCAAATAGCCCTGCTAGCAAGCATGGTACCAGAAGGCTTCGACATATATTCAGGAAATGACGATCAGGTGCTTCCTATACTCTCACTAGGCGGAATCGGCGTCATATCTGTAGTGGCAAACATATGCCCTAAGGATACTCATGACATGGTAGTCAAATACCTCGAAGGAGACTTTAAGGCTGCCATGAAGCTTCAGCTTGGAATGAAGGCTCTAATAGACGCCCTTTTCATAGAGGTAAATCCAATACCTGTAAAGACTGCAATGAACCTCATGGGCAGGGATGTCGGCGAACTGAGAATGCCTCTTTGCGAGATGAGCCCATCAAATATAGAGGTCCTTAAGAAAGAACTAGTAAGCTACGGACTTCTAAAATAATCAAGGAGGACATTCATGCTCAATGTAATAATAAACGGAGCTTTAGGCAAAATGGGAAAAGTCCTGATTGACGCTGTAAATTCGGATGAAGAGCTGAATCTTGCAGCCGCCGTTGACAAAGGTGCCCAAGCAATGAGCGAAAAACCTGCTGGCATATATGGCTCTATATTCGACGTCAATGTAAAGGCTGACGTGGTTATCGACTTTTCCAGACCAGAGGCTGCCAAGGATCTCATCAAATACTGCAAGGACAACAAGTGTGCTCTTGTGCTTGCTACAACAGGTTTTAGCGATGAAGAACTGGATTTCATACATGAATCAGCCAAGGAGATTCCAATATTCAACTCATATAATATGTCGCTAGGAGTAAACCTCATGCTAAGCCTTGTAGCAAAAGCTGCGCAGGCCCTTGAAGGCTTCGACATAGAAATCATCGAAAAGCATCACAACGAGAAGGTGGATGCGCCAAGCGGCACAGCCATAATGATAGCAAACGAAATAAACAATGCTCTAGACAACACTATGCAGATGAATTACGGCAGATATGGCAGAGACTGCAAGAGAGCCAAAAACGAAATAGGAATACACGCCGTTAGAGGCGGCACAATAGTAGGCGACCATACAGCCGTATTTGCAGGCAAGGACGAGATAATTGAAATAAGACACACTGCAAACTCAAAGCAGATATTTGCCCAAGGAGCGCTTCGTGCTGCCAAGTTCATTTCCGGCAAAGGCAGTGGGTTCTACAACATGAAAGATCTATTCAGTTTCTAACGGAGGTAATTTATGAAAAAAATGACAGATGCTTATGAAATAGCTAGATATATAAAAGAAGTCAAGAAAAAAACGCCTGTGACACTATATGTCAACGGCGACTTCGACGCTTATTCTTACAAGGAAAAATGCAGCGACCTGAAGGTTTTCGGAAGCTGCAACTCATATATATTGATAGGCGAATATGAGGACATTAAGAACATACTTGCAGACAACAAGGATGCAATAACAGACTACCACATGGAAAACGACAGAAGAAATTCAGCCATACCAATGTTCAATAAACTCAGCACTACTGCCAGAATCGAGCCGGGTGCCGTTATAAGGGACATGGTTTCAATAGCTGACAATGCTGTTGTTATGATGGGCGCTGTTATAAACATAGGCGCTGAAGTCGGCGAAGGCACAATGATAGACATGAATGCTGTGCTTGGCGCAAGGGCCATGATAGGCAAGAACGTTCACGTTGGCGCTGGAGCTGTTGTAGCTGGTGTGCTTGAGCCTCCATCGGCAACTCCTGTAATAGTGGAAGACGGCGTTATGATAGGAGCCAACGCTGTTATACTTGAGGGAGTTAAGGTTGGCAAGGATGCCGTAGTTGCAGCCGGAGCCGTAGTTACAACTGACGTTCCTGAAGGAAGCGTAGTGGCAGGCTCTCCTGCGAAGGTAATCAAGATGAAGGATGAAAAGACTTCAGAAAAAACAAAGCTCATGGACGACCTTAGAGGTTAAGTTCACATTATCAAATCAGGGGTGCCGGGATATATCCGGCACCCCTTTATTAATTTTATCTGTCCTCGTCTGTAACAGCAAACACATATGGTATGTTCCTGTAGTAATCGCTGTAGTCAAGGCCATAGCCTACCACAAACTTATCCTCTATTGTAAAGCCAATATAGTCCGCCTGATAATCCACGGCTCTCCTGCTTGGCTTGTCAAGCAGCACGCACGACTTAACACTTGCAGCCTTCTTGGCCTTAAGATGCTCCACAACATAATTCATTGTTATTCCAGAATCAGTTATGTCGTCAACTATAAGCACGTCATACCCTTCTATATCCTCTTTCACGTCGTGCAGCACACTGACGCTCCCCTTGGATTCAAATTTATCCTCATAGCTCGATGTGGTCATGAAACCAATTTTCACTGGCACGCTTATGCTCCTGACTATGTCAGATGCAAAGATAAAGCTCCCTTTTAGAAGGGATACAACGAATAGCTTCTTGTGCTCATAATCCTGTGAAATCTGTCTTCCCAGCTCCTCAACCCTTGAAGCTATGTCTTCCTTCGAGCAAAGCGTTTCCCACTTTTTATTTGCTATATCCATTATTTACCTCCGGTGTGGATTTTATATTCTAATGCCATATAAAAACTCTGCTGAATTGATGATCGGCGACCATATTTCAACAGAGTTTTCATGAAATTAATTTTAATTTAAAATATCTGTATTGTCAATAAATTAGGCCATAATTATACTGGCAGCCTTATTTTTGTTCATCCTGTCCATAACGTCAACTATTACAGCATCAGTTACGCTCATTCCCCTATCGCTTACCTCGCCTAGATTTCTTATGCTCTGCTCTACGGTTTCTCCCACTATGCCGTTGAACTTTGGAACTATGGAGCCATACTTTACATTTATGGCACTTTGCATTGCCGCCGCCGCTGCACTTGAGAGCTTGTATGCGCAGCCTGCCTTTGCACCGTCGCATATCATTCCGCTCAAATTGGCTATCACATTGCTTATGGCACCTTCTACAGCTTCATACCCCAGTTCCATAAGCCAAGCTATTGCTGCCGCTGAACCGACTGATGCCGCGACTCCACAGCCGCATACAGGCGAAAGTCTTCCGGTATAGTTCTTTACATAGCCTATCACAAGATGGCTTATTGCAAGAGCCTTTGCAAGTCTCTCGTCGCTTTGAGGATACTCTTCATTGTAGGCAACTATAGGAAGTATAGCTGTGAGGCCGTGGTTTCCGCTCCCGTTCGAACTCATCACCGGCAGCTTGATTCCCGACATTCTTGCATCAGAAGCCGCGGCCGTAAGCATCATGGCCATATTTACAAGGTCTGCTGATATGAATCCGTCTTCAATGGCCATTTTCAGGCTGTAGCCAACGCCTGCTCCTAGCTTGTGAGAGAGTCCCTCATTTGCCATTCTCGTATTCATATTTACCCCTTCAAGCAGAAAATCTATGTCACTGAGCTCAAGCCTTTCCACCAGCTGTATTAGCTCCCTTATAGTGAAGCTTGCCACCGGACTATCACTCCTGCTTGAAGCTGAGCCCTGTAGGTTGCTCATGCAGGTATTCAAGAGCACCTGCCCGTCCTTTTTCAACAGCACAAAATTGTCGTGCTTTGTGCTTATGATGGCCTCTGCCACGCTCTTCTCACCCTTTAGCACAGCTCTTGCATATATCCTGTCCCCTTCTTTAAGCGGATACACTCTTATGAAGCCCTCGTCCACCAGCCTTTGGGCCTTCTCAAGCTGGCTTTCCTGGACACTTTCAAGAACGGCGAGCCCAAGCTTTGAATCTCCTCCCAAAAGACCCATGGCAGCAGCTATTTCAAGTCCGACTCCTCCGTTGCTCCCCGGAATTCCTACTCCCATTCCGTTCTTATATATATTGGAGCTTACTTCTATGCTGCATTCTATGCACTCTTCTCCAAGAATTTCTCTCGCTTTCGCAACCGCCAGCGCCACCGCAACCGGCTCCGTGCATCCCAGTGCCGGCTTAACCTCTGATTTTAGAAGCTCTATAATAGTATTTTTCATGACTTATCCTCCATTTTCCAATCCACAAATTTCAACTGTCAATTATGAAAATATATTAAGCATTTTCCGTGCCAACTTTTAATTCTCATCGGGAATATCACGGATTTTTTCATGAAATGCCATTCAATCATATGGAATATGCGGGATGATATACATCCATGAATTTTCTGGTGCACTCAGCTCAGCATTACGCGTTAAAGATGCAATGGTCTTTTTCACATTTTATATCTCAAAAACAAAAAAAATAATCTCATTTTGAGATTTTGTCTCATTTTGAGATTATTTCATGTTCCTTGATTTTTCGATACAGAGTCGCCCTGGATATGCCCAAGGCTTGTGCCGCCTTTTCCTTATCCTGCTTGTAATCCCTGTAAGTATGCAACGCCTTTTGTATTTCAGCCTTTTCGAGCTCTCTCAGAGGCACTATTGCTTCATGCTCCACATGGCTCTGCTTTGACGGCCTTGGCATGCGGAGCTTTTCGGGAAGGTCCTCCGGCGCTATCAAGCCTGTCTTTGTCATGTTGATGCAATACTCAATGACGTTCTGAAGCTCGCGAACATTGCCCGGCCACTCATATGCTTTAATTATTTTCATTACTGAATCTGAAAAGCCTTCCACGCTTTTTCCCAGATTCTGAGCACACTCGCTTGCAAGGTTTCTTACCAGCTCAGGTATGTCCTCCATGCGTTCCCTCAGAGGAGGCACTCTGATTGGAATTACATTAAGCCTATAAAAAAGATCCTCTCTGAATTCTCGCTTTTCAACCATTTCCTCAAGATTTCTATTAGTCGCCGAGAGTATCCTTACATCCACCGGCGTGCTGCTGCTGGCTCCTATCTTGTCTATCTTCTTCTCCTGGAGCACCCTGAGAAGCTTTGCCTGCAGATGCAGACTCATGTCGCCTATCTCGTCCAGAAACAGCGTGCCCCTGTCAGCCAATTCGAATTTGCCGAGCTTTCCGCCTTTTTTTGCACCAGTGAATGCTCCCTCTTCGTATCCGAACAGCTCGCTCTCCAATAGCGCCTCTGGTATTGCGGCGCAGTTTATTGCTATGAACGGATGGCTTTTTCTTTTACTCGAGCCGTGTATTGCTCTTGCGAAAAGCTCCTTGCCTGTTCCACTCTCGCCCGTTATAAGCACTGCCGATGATGAGCGGGCTGCGACCTTAGCTTGCTCTATGGCCTCACTTATAGGCCCACTGCTGCCTATTATGCTTTCAAAATCTATGCCAGACTCAGAGTAGGCTATTTCGTTATAATCGCTTATGGCTGATTTCGCATCCACAAAATCTAGTACAAAGCCTTCTGCCTTGCCGTCTATTATGACGGCATTTATATTGTATATTCCTCTGAATGATTTTTTGCCCCTGCTGTATAAAAAGCCTGCGCTAATTTTGCCGGCAGCTGCACCCTTTAATTCATCCGACTTAATAAAACTTAGGAGATCAAAAATGCTTCTTCCCTCTATCTTGTCAGACTGACTGAATAGATCCACAAACTTCTGATTCCAGATGTTTATATCCCCGGCAAAGCTCACTGACACGACAGCCTTGTCCATGTTGTTTATAAGCGTTTGCATTCTGCTTGTCTCAATCCTTAGCATGCTCGCCTTTTCCTCGGCTCTCAGCTTGCTTGAAATGAGCTCTGACATTCTTCCCAGGAAATTGAGGAGCTGGGCCTTATTTTCAAGAAGGTTCTCCCTTTGCTGCTCATCGAATGCTATGAGGCCTATTACGCCGCAAATCTCCCCTTCAAGCATGATTGGGCAGCATACCTCGCCCCATTCGACGCATTCGTATTTCATACTGCAAAGCCTGCATACCTCGTCCAGCCTCGGATTTTCAATTATGAAACTCCTGCCCGTATCCTTAGAGCTTCCAAAGGCCGACATACTGCTTACCCTCTCGCCTATCTTGTCCACATACGCCCCTGTTCCTGCTATCCTGACAAGTTGCTCATCAACTATCGTCACGTCAACCTTTAATGCACATGATATGGCTTCAGCAATGTTTTGTATGTCTGCTTCGATATTTTTAAGTCCTACCATTTACATCTTGTCCTTTACCTTCATTGTCAGTATGATATTTTTTATTTCCTTGAGCTGCACGAGGATATTGTTTAGAGTAAGTTGGAGAGTTCCAAGTATTATGAAAAGAATTATGATTGCTACAAATTCAAAATGTACAGTCATCAAATCACCCCTGTTATAAATTTAAAAAAAAGACTAGCAGCACTAGTCTTTAATTAAGTTTTTTGCCAACATATATAAATTTTTTGTTTTCAACGTCATTTATTTCCCCGGAATAGCCCAGTCCTTTGAAAAGCCTTAATATTTCACAAGGTGCATAGTATTTGCACTGGAATCCCAGAAGCTTCATAAATATGATGGATATTTTCCTTATTATTCCTTTTGGATTGACTTCCTCAATTATTATATCCCCGTGTAATTTTAATACCCTGTCAACTTCTTTTAACACTTTTTTTTCGTCATCAAAGCTGTTAAAATGATTCAGGAAAACAACCTTGTCGAAACACGAATCCTTAAAAGGCATATATTCAGGCAGTCCGTCAACTATACTGCAATTTGAATTTTTGATTACTGCTGAATTATTGAAATTTTCAGCATGCTCAAATATTGTGACATCTGCTCCTGCTTTTTTCAAATACTTACCATAATAAGACACATCTCCCATAAGTAGTATTTTTTCTCCAAAAGACGGCCTCAAAAAATCCATGAAGTTGCCTATATTTTCTTTACCCTTGCAAGGGCATATGCTATGCTGCGAGCACTCAGATGCCTGTTTAACCAAAATAATCACCTTCTATGTATACTATAATGCCACATGTATCTATATTATAAGTCATGTCTGCCAAATATTCAATATCACAAGTAAATTTTTACATTAATACTTTGATTTTCCACAAGCTTTATATCCCATTGGCCTTTTTTTTTATCTCAAAATGGTTTAATATAATATGAGTAGAGATTTTTCGGAGGTTGATTGAATGTTTGAGAATTCATCTAAAGAGTCGGCAATTCAGAAACTGCTAATTTTATATATTTTTAAAAGCATTGATTTTGGACTTACTAATTCGCAGATCACACAGATAATAATGGAAACCGAGCTTATGAACTATTTTCTGTTCAAGCAGTACATTGCAGAGCTCACTGAAAACGAACTAGTGACAGAAGACAGCGATTCCAACAACCAGCGCTATAACATCACTTCCAAGGGTATGCAGACGCTCAACTACTTCATATCAAGGATACCTTACGCCACGCGCGAAAAAATTGATTTTTACCTCCTGCAAAGCAAGGATCGCCTTGTTAAGGATACACAAATAAAATCAAATTTCAAAAAGGTAAGTGAGCATGAATACACAGTCGAGCTCAGCGTAATAGAAAACAGCACACCGCTTATCGAGCTTAGCATAAGCCTTCCGTCAAACAAGCAGGCCCGGTTGATGTGCGATAACTGGAAGAAGAACGCAAGCAGTCTCTACGGAGACATACTCCAGCTGCTCATAAAATAGAACAGCCAGCTTCATAAACAGCATAAAGTCAGAGAGTTTGCTCTCTGACTTTTTTATTTGCATTAATCGCTTTATTTTTCGTATTTATTCCTTAGGAATATAGCCAAGGCGTTTGCCGAAAGGAGTAGCACTATCAGCACTATTATGCCTGCCGAGGCAACATTTTGGAACTCAGCCTGAGGCCTTGAAGTCCAGTTAAATATTTGTATTGGAAGCACTGTAAATGAGTCCATGATACTTCTTGGGATAAATGCTATATATCCTGCCGCTCCTATTATGATAAGCGGTGCCGCTTCTCCCATCGCACGCGACATTGCAAGTATCGTGCCTGTTAGTATTCCCGGCATTGCATACGGAAGCACGACTCCTGTTATCGTAAGCCATTTAGATACTCCAAGAGCATATGAACCGTGTCTTAGCTCGTTAGGCACAGCCTTTAGAGCTTCCTGAGATGATACTATTATTACAGGCAAGATCAGAAGCGCAAGAGTCAAGGCTCCCGAAAGTATGCTTCTCTCAAATGCCATAAGCCTTACAAAAACCGCAAGTCCCAGAATACCGTAGACTATCGACGGCACCCCTGCCAGGTTTGCTATGTTTATCTGCAGCAAATTGTTGAACCATTTCTTCTTGTCAGAATATTCCTCCAGATATATCGCTGTTCCGACTCCAAGAGGGAATGAGAACAGGAATGTAAGCCCTATGACCCAAACGCTTCCTATAAGGGCCGAATATATGCCGGCTCTTTTCGGAAATCTTGAAGGCAGATTCGTTATGAAATCCAGACTTAGCCAGCCAATACCTGTCTTGAATATGTTTGCCAGCAGCAATATGAGCATTATTATTCCAAAAGCTATGGCCATGAAAAAGAAGCCTTCGAAAATCTTGCTCATCAGCTTCCTGCCTTTTAGGTTGGAGCTACTATTCGCACCTTTGTATATGTTGTTTTCCATATCTGCGTGAGTTCCCTTCATACTAATATTCCTCCCTGTACTTGCTTACAATATGTCTTGCGAGAATATTCATAAGCAGCGTCATCAGGAAAAGCAAGAGTCCGACTGCGAAAACAGTCTTGTATTCTACAGAGCCATGTTGAATGTCTCCCATGCTTATATTAACCATGTAGCCTGTCATAGTCTGTATACTGTTAAGCGGATTGAAGGTGAGTATACTGCTTGAGCCTGCAGCTATTGCAACAATCATTGTCTCGCCAATCGCACGCGATACCGCAAGTACAAAGGATGATATGACATTAGAGATTGCAGCCGGCAGGACAACATTGAGCGCAACTTCAAGCTTTGTAGCTCCAAGCGCATAAGCCCCTTCCCTTAACGCCTTGGGCACAGCCCTCATAGCATCCTCGCTCAGCGATGCGACCATCGGCATTGTCATTATTCCAACAGCTATAGCGGCGCTTAATGCGTTGAACACTTCTATCTGCGGAAAAATCCCCTTCAAAAACGGCGTTATGAAGTTGAGTGCAAAGAAGCCGTACACTATTGAAGGAATTCCGGCCAAAACCTCAAGTATTGGCTTTACAACTTTTCTGACCTTTGCAGGTGCAAATTCACTGAGGTATATGGCGCTTCCGAGTCCCACCGGTATTGATACTATGCTCGAAAGCACAGCAATCATCATGGTTCCAACCACTATAGGTATTACGCCAAAGTGTCTGGGCTCAAGTGTAGGAGTCCATTTTGTAGTGAATAGGAACTCGAATATTGAAACTTCCCTTAAGAATCCCAACGTTTCCCAAAGCAGCGTTGCGACTATTCCTATTGTAACTAGTATGGAAACCGCTGAAAATGCCTGCAGTATAAGTTTCACCAGCTTTTCCTGAAAGTGCATTCTCATTATATGTTTGTCTGGCCCTCTTTTGGCTTTATTCATCTATTTATCCTCCAAAATAAGTTCAAGTTCCTTTGCATATTCATCATCAGGAAGAGCAACATATCCAACTTCCTCCGCCAGAATACCCGCATTTTCCAAATAGAACTTAAGATATGCCTTCACTTCAGGCCTAACCATGGATTCTTTATTCACATATATGAAAAGTGGTCTTGACAACGGCGCATACTGTCCTGATTTAATGCTTTCCAATGTGGGCTCTACAGGGCCGCTTCCATTGTCTACCTTTACAGCTTTTATTTTATCCACATTTGCTTCATAGTATGCAAATCCAAAGAAGCCTATGGCATTCTTGTCTCCGCCTATTCCCTGCGCAAGCACGTTGTCATCTTCACTTGGTGTTATGTCAGCCCTTATGGCGCCACTTTCACCGTTTATGGCCTCAGTGAAGTAATCAAATGTACCAGAGTCGGTTCCAGGTGAATAAAACTTTATCTCTTCGTCCGGCCATTCGGGTCTTACATCGCTCCATGTCTTGACTTTGCTGTCTGGAGACCAAATTTTGTTTAGCTCCTCAACAGTCAGTGAATCCACCCAGTTGTTTTCCGGGTTTACTACAACAGAAAGGCCGTCATATGCTACTCTTAATTCGACATATTCTATTCCGTTTTGCTCTGCAAGCTGTTTTTCTTTGTCCTTTATAGGTCTTGACGCATCATTTATGTCTATTTCATCGGCTGTAAACTTCTTGAAGCCTCCGCCTGTTCCTGATACTCCGACCGGTATTCTTACATATCGGTTTTTGGCCAGGAATTCTTCAGTAATGGCCTCTGTTATCGGAAAGACTGTTGATGAACCGTCAATCTTTACTTCTCCGGTAAGCTCGTTCCCTTTAGAGCCTCCTGTGCATCCTGCAAATAGTGAAATCGAGACTATCATAAACATTGATATTATCCCTGCTGTCTTTATTATCTTCATAATTTCATCCCTTCCTATGTCAACTAGAGGCTTTAACTTGCGCCTTGTCGTCCATTTAACATTTCTATCACACATTTTAAATTATAGCATCAACCGTTGAAACATCACGGTTAACTGTCTGTTAATAGTGTTAAGTCCATGTTAACAGGATTGTCTGGGTATGAAAATACTTATTGAAAAATAAAAGGTCCCGGATATTATTTAATATTCCAAGACCTTTATATGAGCTTATGCTGCGTATATTGATTTATTTTATAAGTTCAAGTCCTGCTGCATACTCTTCATCCGGAAGAGCTACGTATCCTACTTCGCTGGCAAGAGTGCCTGCATTTTCAAGATAGAATTGAAGGAATGATTTAACTTCTGGTCTTGCCATAGCTTCCTTGTTCACATACAGGAATAGAGGTCTTGAAAGAGGCGCATACTGGCCTGACTTTATAGTGTCAAATGTTGGCTCTACAGGGCCGCTTCCGTTGTCTATCTTAACAACCTTCAGCTTGTCTGCGTTCTCTTCATAGTATGCATATCCGAAGAAGCCTATTGAGTTCTTGTCGCCGCTTATGCCTTGCACAAGCACGTTGTCGTCTTCACTTGGAGTTATGTCTGCTCTCATTGCTCCGCTTTCGCCGTTTATTTCTTCAGTGAAGTAGTCGAATGTACCAGAGTCAGTTCCTGGAGCATAGAATTTTATAGGCTCGTTTGGCCATTCAGGTCTTATATCACTCCAAGTTTTTACAGTGCTGTCTGGTGCCCAGATTTTCTTAAGCTCATCTACAGTCAGCGAATCCACCCAAGTGTTTTCAGGGTTTACTACTACTGAAAGACCGTCAAATGCTACTTTAAGTTCTATGAATTCAACTCCGTTTTGCTCTGCTGCCTGCTTTTCTTCATCCTTTATAGGTCTGGATGCGTCATTTATATCTGTTTCTTTTATTGTAAACTTCTTGAAGCCTCCGCCTGTTCCCGATACGCCAACCGGTATTCTAACATCTGGATTTTGAGCCAGGAATTCTTCAGCTATAGCTTCAGTGATAGGAAATACCGTAGATGAGCCATCGATTTTAATTTCCCCTGAAAGTCCTGCATTCTCTGCTCCTCCTTGATTTCCTCCCGAACAACCTGTAAAAAGAGCCATTGATGCTATTAGTACCATTGATGCCAATCCTACGATTTTTTTTAGTTTCATGTTTTTATCTCCTCTCAGTTTTTAATCATTTCCCTTCCACATTTTTAATTATAGCATCAAACGTTGAAATATACCGGTTAACAGTCAGTTAAGTCAGTTAAGTCTGTGTATACTATATTATCAGCATGTTAAGAAAACATAAAAAAGCCCTGGATATCATTGAATATCCAGAGCCTTTTAAGTAAATCGTATTCTATTTAGCTTTCTTGATTAAACTCCTTACAGCGCCAATCATATAAAGCGAACCCGCAAATATTATGACATCCTCCGGGCCTGATTCCTCTACAGCCTCATGGAGCGCCTTTTTTATGCTGTTATGGCTGGCCAGTATCCTTATCTTGTTGTCTATGAGCTTTATCCTGTGGAGCAGCTCATCCGAATCCATAGCTCTTGGATTGTCAGGAGAAGTAGTTACAACTCTGCCGGCCTTTGGAATCAGTTCACGGAGCACCTTGTCCACTTCCTTGTCCTTTAGCATCCCAAGCACGAGGGTTACCCTTTCTTTTGGAAAATTGTCTTCCATGAATCTGGACAGAGCCATGGCGCCATGATAGTTGTGAGCGCCGTCTATTAATATGAGCGGTTTTTCACCCAAAACTTCTAGTCTTCCCGGCCAAGTAGCCTTTTTAAGGCCCTCATATATGGCCCCTTTGTCTATGAAGTAGCCATGCTCCTCACTTAGCTGCCATATGACATTAAGAGCTACTATAGCATTGTTTATCTGATGCTTGCCCAGGAGGCTTATGCTTATATTTTCAAACATGTGGGAGTCGATTTCATAATCAAACACCTGTCCTGTAAGCGTAGAACTCTTGATATTCTTTTTGGAGGTGTCAGCTACGACAAGCTTGACATTGTTGTCGGCAGCCGCCTTTTTTATAACATCCATGGCCTCCTTCTCCTGAGGATGAAGTACTACAGAGCAGCCTTTTTTTATTATGCCTGCCTTCTCCATGGCTATCTTGCCCAAAGTATCCCCGAGCACGTCCATATGGTCCATCTCTATCGGTGTTATAACGCTTATAAGCGGCTTTTCAATTATGTTTGTGGCGTCGCATCTCCCGCCAAGCCCCACTTCAAGCACTACAAAGTCGACCTGCTTTTCCCAGTAATAGTAGAAGGCTATGGCCGTTACTATTTCAAATTCCGTCGGATGCTCATAACCTAATGATATTAGCGTGTCTGCGCTCCTTTTAACTGCACTGGCCGCCTTTGCAAGCTCGTCCTTTCCTATATCCTTGCCGTCAATTTTTATCCGTTCTGTAAAGCTCTCAAGATACGGCGACGTGAAAAGCCCTGTCTTGTAGCCCGACTCTATAAGTATCTGACTGATAAAAGACGAGGTTGAGCCTTTGCCGTTAGTCCCGCCAACGTGTATCACCTTAAGAGTGTCCTGGGGGTTTCCAAGCAGTTCCATGAGCTTTTTTATTCTGGCAAGACCCAGCACGCTTCCAAACTTGAGTGAGCCGTGGATGTAGTCCATAGCCTCATTGTAATTCATATTCTTCCTCCTATGCCCTAATGGCCGAAGGCTTGTTATGCCTTCGGCCACGCAGATTAAGATCTTTTCTTGTTAAGCATATCAAGTCTTTCTATGACTGCATTCATCATCTCCTGGAACTTGTCCTTCTTTGCAGTCTCTTCATCTATTAGCTTCTGAGGAGCCTTTGCCAGGAATCCCTCATTTGAAAGCTTTCCGGCAACTCTTGAAAGCTCGTCTTCAAGCTTCTTCTTTTCCTTTTCAAGTCTTTCTATCTCCTTGTCAAAATCCACAAGCTCCTCAAGAGGCAGGAATATCTCAACGCCATCTATAACGGCCGTCATGGCATCTTCAGGCACTCCCTGTTTTTCGCTTGTTATCCTGACATCCGAGGCGCTCGCCATGCTCATGAAGTACTCGATTCCGCTGTTCATGGCTTCCATCTTCTCGCCTGTACATACAAGTATGACAGATGCCTTCTTTGAAGGCGGCACGTTCATTTCAGCCCTAATGTTTCTTATGCTTCTTACAGCCTCCATTATCATGTCCATGTTGGCTTCCTCTTTTGCAAAGCTGTTTTCTTCGTAAGCCTGCGGCCAGTTAGCCACCATGATGCTGCCGCTTGCAGTAGGAAGATAGCCGTAAATCTCTTCCGTTATAAACGGCATGAAAGGATGCAGCAGCTTTAGTATGCCCTCGAGCACATGCGTAAGAGTCCAAAGCGCAGCGGCCTTGGCCTTTTCATCGCTTCCATAGAGTCTTGGCTTTACCATCTCGATATACCAGTCGCAGTACTCGGACCATGTAAATTCATATGCCTTCTGGAGCGCTATGCCAAGCTCGAATTTTTCCATGTTGTCTGTGATTTCATCAGACACGCGGTTGAGTCTTGAGATTATCCACTTGTCTGCCATCGTAAGGTCTTTTTCTACGTTCTCCCTCTTGAGGCCTTCGAGCATTTCGTCCTCTATGTTCATAAGCACGAATCTCGATGCGTTCCAGAGCTTGTTTGCAAAGTTTCTGGCAGCCTCGACTCTCTCCATGTAGAATCTCATGTCGTTTCCTGGGCTGTTTCCTGTTGTAAGTGTGAATCTTAGGGCGTCTGCTCCGTAGTTGTCTATTATCTCAAGCGGATCTATGCCGTTTCCGAGTGACTTGCTCATTTTTCTTCCCTGCGAATCCCTTACAAGGCCGTGTATTAGCACGTAGTCGAAAGGAATCTTGTCCATGCAGTAAAGTCCTGCAAATACCATTCTTATTACCCAGAAGAATATTATGTCGTAACCCGTAACAAGCACATTTGTAGGGTAGAAGAAGTCGAGCTCCCTAGTCTTCTCAGGCCATCCAAGAGTTGAGAAGGGCCAAAGCGCCGAGCTGAACCATGTGTCAAGGACATCCTCGTCCTGCCTTACGCTGCCGCCGCACTTTTGACACTTTGTAACAGCAGTCCTTGATACCATCATCTCCCCGCACTCGTCGCAGTAGTACGCAGGTATCCTGTGGCCCCACCATAGCTGCCTTGATATGCACCAGTCCCTTATGTTCTCAAGCCAGTTGAAATATGTCTTGTCGAATCTGTCTGGAATCAGCTTGATGTTGCCGCTTCTTACCGCTTCTATTGCCGGCTTTGCAAGCTCGTCCATCTTGACAAACCACTGCTCCGAAACCATAGGTTCTATAACAGTGTTGCACCTGTAGCACTTGCCTACGTTGTGGCTGTGAGGCTCAATCTTTACAAGGTATCCAGCTTCTTCAAGGTCCTTGACGATTGCCTTTCTGCATTCATATCTGTCCATGCCGCTGTATTTGCCGGCTCTTTCGTTCATTGTGCCGTCTTCATTCATAACTACAACCTGCTCGAGATTGTGTCTTAGCCCCACCTCGAAGTCGTTAGGGTCGTGCGCAGGAGTAATCTTAACTGCTCCTGTTCCAAATTCCATCTCCACGTACGAGTCTGCTATTACAGGTATCTCCCTGCCAACACCCGGAAGCACAAGCGTCTTTCCAAGCAGGTGGGCGTATCTTTCATCCTCTGGATTAACTGCAACAGCCGTGTCGCCAAGTATTGTCTCGGGTCTTGTAGTTGCTATTACTATGAATTCATCGCTGTCCTTTACAGGATATTTAAAATGCCAGAAGAAGCCGCTTTGCTCTTCGTGTTCAACCTCGGCATCTGAAAGCGAAGTCTTGCAGTCAGGACACCAGTTGATTATCCTGTTGCCTCTGTATATGTGGCCGTCCTCGTAAAGCTTTACGAAGAACTCTGTTACGGCCTTGTTGCAGCCCTCATCCATTGTGAATCTTTCTCTTTCCCAGTCGCAGGAATCGCCGAGCTTTTTCATCTGGTTGACAATCTTTCTGCCGAATTCGTCTCTCCAGTCCCATGCCCTCTTAAGGAACTCTTCTCTGCCCAGCTCATACTTAGTCTTGCCTTCTTCCTTTTGTATCTTTTCAACAACCTTTACCTCTGTAGCTATGCTGGCATGGTCTGTTCCAGGCTGCCAAAGCACGGCCCTTCCCTGCATCCTTCTCCATCTTACAAGTATGTCCTGGAGCGTGTGGTCAAGTGCATGGCCCATATGCAGCTGTCCAGTTATGTTAGGCGGAGGAAGCGATATGCAGTATGACTCCTTCTTCTCGTCTACTATGCCCTTGAAATATCCGCCTTCTTCCCAGCTTGAATATACCCTATCTTCGAACTCCTTTGGATCGTATGTCTTTGGAAGATTCTTAATGCCCATATTATACCTCCTGTATATTTAGAAATAGAAAAACCCCGTCCTAATATAAGGACGAGGTCGTGTAATCGCGGTACCACCTTACTTCCAAAACGACATTGCCGCCTTGGCTCTTAAGGGTTTTTTAACGGGAAATCCCGTCCAATCCTACTGCTACTTCAGATTGGAAGCTCGGAAGCTACCTTCCGCAACTATCATTTAGGAACCTTTTCAGCCGTGAGGCTCCCTCTCTTGAAAGAATTATTGCGTACTCCTCTTCTTCATCGCCTGTGTATTCAGTCGCTTGTTTATTAAATTATACAGCAATATATGTTTTTGTCAATAATACAGCCTAATTTATTTCCACTCTTTCGCCCTTTACAAGGAATATTATCATCTCGCACACGTTTGTAAGGTGGTCTGCCATTCGTTCTATATATCTGCCCACAAAGAGTATCTTTGTGCCCTGGCTTATATAGTCGCTGTTTTTGTGTATCATTATAAGAACGTCGTTATATATGTCCTTGTACATAGTGTCCACAATGTCGTCATATTCTCCGACTTCCATGGCAAGAGTCACATCCTCAAGAATAAGGCTTGACTTGACCTTGTCTATCATGTTGATTACTATCTCAGCCATTCTAACTATGTCAGCCCATTTCTTAATGTGCTCTTCCGAACCTATTTTTATGACCTCTTTGGCTATGTTTACGCCAAAGTCGCCCACCCTTTCAATGTTGGTTATCATCTTTGTTATGGCGAAAATCATGCGCAGATCCTTTGCCATGGGCTGCTGAAGTGCTATAAGCTCTATAGCCTTCTCCTCTATATGGTACATTATCTGGTCTATTTCATTGTCCAGAGTTATGACTTCCTTTGCAAGCTCCACGTCCTTTTCAGCCAGCGATTTCACAGCAGTCTTTATTGAAAACTCAGTTTTGTCAAGCATGTCTACAACCTCTTGCTTGAGTGCCTTGAGCTCGTTTTCAAATCCCATCCTAACCATGACGCACCTCCATTTGTCCTTTTGTTTAGCCGAATCTTCCTGTAATATAGTCCTCTGTCCTCTTGTCCTTAGGATTAGTAAATATCTCTTTTGTGTTTCCAAACTCTATGAGCTCGCCCATGAGGAAGTAGGCAGTGTTGTCTGAGATTCTTGCCGCCTGCTGCATGGAGTGGGTTACAATCACTATTGTGTAATCCTTCTTGAGATCCTCTATAAGCTCTTCTATCTTTGCAGTTGCAATAGGGTCAAGCGCCGAGGTCGGCTCGTCCATTAGTATTACCTCCGGCTGCATGGCTATGGCTCTTGCTATGCAAAGCCTCTGCTGCTGGCCACCCGAAAGCTCCCATGCCGACTTGCCCAGCTGGTCCTTAACCTCGTTCCAGAGCGCAGCACCCTTGAGACTTCTTTCGACTATCTCATCAAGCTGGTTTTTCTCCTTTACTCCATGTCTTTTAGGCCCGAAAACTATGTTTTCATATATTGTCTTAGGAAATGGATTTGGCTTTTGAAAAACCATTCCAACCTTTTTTCTGAGTTCCTCTACCATGAGTTCTTTTGAATATATGTTTTCGCCGTCAAGAAGTATTTCTCCGTTGACCCTTGTGCCGTCTATAAGGTCATTCATCCTGTTGAGCGTTCTTAGAAATGTGGATTTGCCGCAGCCCGAAGGACCTATAAGAGCAGTCACATTGTTTTCTTCCACTTTTATGTTAATATCCTTTAGTGCCTTGAAACTGCCATAGTAGAAATCAAGACTCTTCGCTTCTATCTTTATAGACATACATTAGCCTCCATATCATGCTATTCAACTCTAATTTGCGATATTCCTGCAAGACTAAAGATAACATTTTTACCGAAAAATAATGTTAAGCCAATGTTAAATAAGTGTTATTTTTCTGTAAATCCCGCTAGTTCGAGACTTCCTGCTCCAGCATATCAAGTATGCTCTCAAGCCTGTCCAACGCCCTTACTATTGACTCTTTCTGCTCCATATCAACGCCGGCGCTTCTTAGCTGATCAAGCGGATACTGCGAACCTCCGCTTTTGAGGAATTCTATATAATTTTCCTTTGACTGTGAGCCGCCATCGAGTATGAGACTGCTAAGCGCTGCCGCCGCCGAAAAGCCTGTGGCATATTTGTAGACATAAAAATTCGAATAGAAATGAGGCACTCTTGCCCACTCCATGGCTATCTCCTTGTCTATGCTCATGCCTTCGCCGTAATACTTTCTGTTAAGCTCGTAATATACTCCGCACAGGTCATCGTTTGTTAGCGACTTACCCTCCTCTGCCCTGGCATGTATTATCTTCTCGAACTCGGCAAACATAGTCTGTCTGAAAAGAGTAGTCCTGAACTGTTCCAGGTGATAATTGAGCAGATACATCCTCTCGTTTTTATCCTTTGAGTTTTTCAGCATGTAATCCATCAGCAACAGCTCATTTAGCGTCGATGCCACTTCAGCCACGAATATCTTATAATGCGAATATATATAAGGCTGGCTCTTTCTTGAATAGTGGCTGTGGACAGAGTGCCCCAGCTCGTGCACTAGCGTGAAGAGCGAATTTATGTCATCCTTGTAGTTCATCAGTATGAAGGGCTTGGAATCAAAGCTTCCCCAGGAGTAGGCGCCTCCTTTTTTGCCCTCATTTTCATAAACGTCTATCCACCCTTCGTCAAATGCCTTTCTTATCATATCAAGGTATTCGTCTCCTAGTGGCTGCAGTGCGCTTATGATTATATCCTTTGCCTGTTCATACGTGATTTTAATGTCTGCCTCCTCAACTAGGGGAGTATACAAGTCATACATGTGCAGCTCCTCAACTCCAAGCAGGCGTTTTTTGACGTCCATGTAGCCGTGCATGTACCCTATCTTGGAAGACACGGCATCAATGAGGTTGTCATACACTTTAAGGCTTATATTGTCCTGGAAAAGTGAAGCCTCTATGGCAGATGAATATCCCCTTGATTTCGAGTGGAATATCTCCCTTTTCACAGAACCGGCGAGCATTGCGGCATAAGTGTTTTTATAATCTGAATACGTAGAATATACCTTTTCAAATGCGTCCTTCCTTATGCTCCTGTCTTTGTTTTTCATGAAGCTCATGAAATTCGCATGTGTGAGCCTCACCTGCTCGCCTTTTTCGTCCTTTATCATAGGGAACTTGAGGTCCGCATAGGAAAGCATCTCATAGGCATTTTCCGCAGTGTTTGAGATATCTCCGGCAAGCGCCAATATCCTCTCTTCGTTTTGCGAGAGTGTGTAGGGTTTTTTTCTTATTATTTCATCTATGTGCCTCTCATACAGCTTAAGCCTTTCATCCTTAAGATACCTTCTTAGCAGGGAATCCTTCATCTGTATTATTTCAGGCACCATAAACGAGGTGACAGTCGAAATTCTGGTTGAGAGCATTTCGCTTCTTCCCGCGAGTGCCTGGTATTTCGAATCCCTGCTGTCTTCATCCTTTTTCATGTGCGAATATACATAGAGACTTTCAACGCCTCTCATTAGTTCCTCATAAAGGGCCATGAATTCGCAGAATACATCCTCGCCGTCTGACAACCTGCCCTTGTAACCCTCAATCTCAGCCAGTTTCCCCTCTATTCTGCCAAAATCAGCTTCGAATCGCTCATCCTCGTAAAAGCTTTCTATATCCCACTTGTATTTTTTATCTATGTCTTTTCTGTCCAAGCTCCGCAACCCCTTTCGCACATAAAAATAATCTTTACATATAACAATTATACCTAAAGAGAGGCGGTATTAAAGCACAAAATGCCCAATACCGCCTCTTTTTTTATGATCTGAACTTTTCTATCTCGCTTTGAAGTCCTGCAGCCAGCTTCTTGAGCGTTTCAGAGTGCGAACTGAACTCCTCAAGCGCCGCCAGTATTTCTTCAGTGGAAGCCGATACCTCTTCTGTACCAGCCGAATTCTCCTCAGCCGTTGCAGATATGTTTTGCATTGTTTCCATTATTTCGTCCTTATTTTTCACCATTTCGCCATTGAGCAGCTGAATTTCATTTACCTTGCCTTCAAGGCCTTCTATTGTCTGCGATATCTCCTTGAAAATCACTTCAGTGTCATCAACGCAAGACACCTGCTCCTTGAGCGCATTCGAAGCATCCTTCATCCCGAGCACAGCACTCTTTGACTCGTGCTGTATCTGATCCACAATGCTCTTTATCTTTCCAGTGGACTGGGCTGTCTCTTCGGCAAGCTTTCTTATCTCGTCAGCCACGACCGAGAAGCCTCTTCCCGCCTCTCCGGCCCTTGCCGCCTCGATAGATGCGTTCAGAGCCAGCAGGTTCGTCTGCTCTGCTATCTGGTTTATGGTCTGAATAATTATCCCTATTTCCTGTGAGCTCTTTTCAACCTCGTTTATTATGCCGCTTACCCTGTTCTCTGACTCTATAGTATTGCTAGTGGAATCGGCGAGCTTCTTGACTGAAAGAAGTCCCTTGTCGTTTAGCTCTGTTGATTTTTTGAACATCTCAACTATCTCACTGATAGAGGATGAAACCTGCTGCACACTCTTGCCCATATAAGTAGCCTTGTCAACCCCGACCTCAGTCTCCCTGGCCTGCTCGTTTGTAACCTCGGCTATTTCAGCAATAGCCCTTGCAGCCTCCTGAGTGGCGCTGCTCGTCTGGAGCGCCATTTTATTGAGCGAATACGCTGTTTCAGACACAGTGTCTGAAGATGCCTTGATGTTGCTTATAAGGAATACTATGTTTTCGAGCATAGTATTGAAATTTGAACCGATTTTTCCAAACTCATCTTTAGTTTCTATTGATACGCTAGCTGAAAGATCTCCTTTTGAGGCCTTGTTGAAAGCTGTATCGAGCTTTTGGAGATTCCTTGTAATCCATGTGGATATCATAAGCGATACCACAACGCCTATCACAGCCGCAGCTATGAGAAGTATTATTATAAAAATCCTTAGGCTCTTCACATCCACATCAAGCTCGTTACCAGCATAGTCTGCTGCTATCTTGAAACCCGTATTGCCGTTTGTGGCATAAGATACGTAGCCTTTGTCGTACTTTGCAAATCCAGCATTCCCGGATGATACATCTTTCCATACGCTCTCCTGTGCCAAACTGTCTCCCAAGCGTTCTATGTCCTTGTGGGATACTATTACTCCGGCTTTATCTGTTATGAAAAGATAGCCCGTATTGCCTATCCTTGTGTCCTTGAAGTTAGCAGCAAAATCCTCGAGGCTTATGTCAAGGGCCGCAACCCCGATCACATTTGAGCCGGATTCCACAGTCTTGCATACAGTTATAACCATTTTGCCGGTTCCCGCGTCAACGTATGGCTCAGTCCAAACGACCTTGCCCTTATTTCCTAGTGCCAGCTTGTACCATCCCCTTGAAGTTGGATCGTAACCTTCAGGGGTATTGTTGACAGGATACATGTAAGTCCTCTTGTCCTGTGTTCCCATGTAAGCTGACATTATGTTCTCATTTACAGCTGCCGTCTGTATGAATATGTCGCTTGCATAGCCAAGCAACGCCGGCGATTCAGTGCCTCCTGCCGCAGCTGCCAGCTCTACGACCGCCTTGTTTTCAGAAATCGCTCCTATGCTGTGCTCAAATCCCTTTGCGAATTCACTTATTGAATTGTCAATTTGCGTCAAAGTTCCCTTTGAATTGTCCTGAAGCTTTTGCTCCAGCGTCTTGTAGGTCTTCTGATAGGACAAGAATCCCAGTGTCAGAACGGGTATGATTATTGCTACTATAAGTACTGCCGAAAGCTTTCCCTTCACGCTTGAAAAAATGTTCATTCATTACCTCCTGTCATTTCTTGATATTGTCGTATGTATTTTATTTATTATACTCTTTTTCCAACTAAAAAAGTTCAAATCGAGTAAATATTCGCCATTTCCAGTCATATTTTTTTATTTATATATATCTCAACTTTCCAACTTCATAAAAATCTTGTTATCATTGAATTCATGCGGCTTGCGCATCCGATACCCCGTATGAGTTTTTATTGGTCAATTTCACCAAATGAGAATAAATGCATCAAATCGAAAGAATATAAATAAAAACATGCCGTAGATTCTTATGACGGCATGCTTTTCCTCATGTATTCATTTGTATACTTGTCGAGTTGCCTGCTCGTTTTTAGCAGCTCCTTCTCAAATATGTCAGGATATTCAATATATCTGTTTATACTCTCTCTTAACTCCTCTATTTCTTTTTTTATAGCCTTGATTTCGTCAGTCATCAAAAAAATCACCGCTTCACAAATAATTATTTATCCGAAAGTCTGCCTCCGTATATCTTTCTAATATGCATAGTCATGAAGTGAGTGCAAATCCCAACCAGAATGCCTGTTGGAACAGCAGCCAGCAAAAGCATGGGCAGATAGTATATTATCCTTAGATTTTCTATAACAACAGCCGCAGCCATAAGCTGTCCGATGTTATGAAACACTGCGCCCGCAACACTCAGGCCCGGTATGCCTATTTTTTCTTTAAATGCGCTCTTTAATGCATGCATGGCAAATAGGCTCAGCATGCCTCCGCATATGCTAAATAGGAACACCGACATGCCTCCCCAAAAAAGCGAGGATATCGTGATTCTCATTAATGTAACCAGAAAAGCATCGCCGATTCCAAAGAGCAGGAGCGTTGAAAGCCCTATTATGTTGGAGAGCCCCAGCTTGGCCCCCGGAACCGCAAAGCTGAGTGGTATCAAGGATTCAACGAGATAAAGCACTAGTGATTGCGATACAAGGAGACCCAGAAACACAAGCCTTCTTGCACCAAAAGGCCTCCTACTGAGAAACTGCATCTGCATCACCGCCACTTTCGGATTCAGCCGATATTGTAACAACCAGTTTGTGCGGAAGACATACTATGGTCTGCCCCGTCTTCGAAATGAAGCCGGTTTCTTTGCATATGAGATCTCTGCAGTCGGCATCGATCACCTCAGCCCCGCCGTCATGTATGTATATAATGTTGCTTCCATATTCGGTTTTGACTTCTAATTTTTTTACGGTTCCATTTTCAACCATTATATCGTTGTGAATTTCCCCGTCAACGCTTATTATGACGTGCTTTGCTTGCTTGTCCTGCTGCATTGATTTGACAGCATATATCCCTGCTGCAGAAAGCAAAAGAACTGCTGCTATTATATAAATGTCTGTACGTTTCATACATTCCCCCAAAATGGCCTTGTTCGTCAGCTACAGCTTAATAATATTCCAAGCCTGCTGCTTTGTCAACAAGCCATCCCCAGGAGAGCATCACTGTTACGGAATTACAAGCACCGGCTTTTTGGCGTGATGCACAACGTTGTTTGTCACCGAACCCATGAGATATTTTTTAATGCCTGTCATACCCCTTGACGCCATAACTATCATGTCGACCTCTTCTTCCTCCGAAATTCTGAGTATTTCATCCACGGGATATCCCACAAAGCTAAGCGTAGTAACCTCTAAGCCCTCAAGCAGCTCCTTGGCGTTGTCGAGTATCTTTTGAGATATGTTCTTTAGATTTTTCAGGTCCTCGTCAGTATACGAGTACTGCACATATGAGTATTCCACCTGAAGAGCGCTTGGCATGTTGAGCTCGATCACATGAAGCAGTAAAACTTGCGCCGGAAAACTCTTGGCCATCTGGCCTGCAAGCTCTATGGCCTTCTTGTTAGCTTCAGAACCATCAACTGGAACAAGTATTTTTTTGATCTGCATGTCAATTCCTCCTATAATATGATCTACTTAACCCTTTATTGATTTTATGACTCTAATTTTTAATCATTTATTCCGAAAGCCTTTCAAGCATTTTCCGCTTCTGCTCTTCATAGCCTGGTTTTCCAAGGAGTGCAAACATGTTGCGCTTGTATTCTTCAACGCCGGGCTGGTCAAACGGATTGACTCCAAGAAGATAGGCACTCATGGCACATGCCTTTTCGAAAAAATAAACCATGTATCCAAAGCTATGTTCATCCATGCCCGGAATGTCTATTGCAATGTTCGGCACCCCGCCGTCTATATGGGCCAGCATGGTCCCCTCCATTGCCTTTTTGTTTATGTAGTCTACTCCTACTCCCTCAAGATAATCAAGTCCGTCAAGGTTGCCCGGATCAGAGGCTACGTTTACGTCATAGCGCGGAGACTCTACATTAAGCACAGTCTCAAACAGCATCCTTCTCCCCTGCTGTATGTACTGCCCTAGCGAATGAAGGTCTGTAGAAAAGCTTGCTGATGATGGATATATTCCTTTTCCGTCTTTGCCTTCGCTCTCGCCAAAGAGCTGCTTCCACCACTCGGCTATGCTTGTAAGATGCGGCTCATAGCTTACAAGCAGTTCCACAAGCATCCCCTTGTTGTAGAGTATGTTCCTTATTGCAGCGTACCTGTAGGCGTCGTTTCTGGAAAGCTCCTTTTCAGATAATAGCTCCTGGGCTGTTCTTGCACCTTCTATCACCCTGTCTATATCTATTCCCGCAACGCACATTGGCAAAAGTCCTACTGGAGTCAGCACCGAATAGCGACCGCCAACATCATCCGGTATGACAAAAGTCTTGTATCCGCTAGAATCAGCAAGCTTTCTAAGGGCTCCTTTTTCTCTGTCGGTCGTTGCAATTATTCGGCTTGCAGCCTCTTCCTTGCCATATTTTCTTTCCAGCATTCCCTTGAGCACCCTGAAGGCAACAGCGGGCTCTGTAGTAGTGCCGGATTTAGAAATTACATTTATGCAAAAATCGTTCTCCTCAAGCAGGTCTGCAAGCTCCTTCAAATAAGTAGAGCTTATGTTGTTGCCTGCAAAGACGACTCTTGGTGATTTACCATTTCCCTTGTCAGTGAAATTCCTGAAATAGCCGGTTAGCATTTCAATGGCTGCTTTCGCGCCAAGATAAGATCCACCTATTCCTACGACCACAAAAATGTCGCACTTGCCTGATATGTGCCTGGCCGTCTCTTTTATTTTATCAAGCTCTGATTTTTCAATGTTTCCAGGCAAATCAAGCCATCCAAGAAATTCCGAGCCGGGCCCGCTTTTTTCGTGAAGCATCTCATGAGCCGCACTTACAAAAGGCTCCATGCAGCTAATCTCGTATTCCGTTACAAACCTTTCAATCCCCCTGCAGTCAAGCTTTAACTCGCCCATCCCTTGTCCCCTTCCTAGCTGCCTATACTATTTTTTCGAAACGAATTTGTTGTCCCTTATATAGAATCTGTACAAAAAATCTGCGGCTTCCTGCGCATAATCTATGTTTACCCTTTTTGCCTCGATAATATTCTCTTTTTCGATTTTTTCCCCTTGTGCTATGAACAGCTCATTGCTTTCTACCAGGTCCTCACCATAAAATCTCCTGTCTATGTTCATAGCCATGCAGAGCTTGCCTGGGCCGTTCGTCAGGTTCCTTAAATTTCCGGATGCAAGCTCATAGCTGCCAAACCTGTTCCTGTGCATGCACTGAATCCCATCAATAGGTTCGGCGGCTCTTATGAGCACCGCCCCTGCTTCTCCGCTTTTACCTGTGACTATGTTGAAACAGTTGTACATTCCATATATAAGATATATATATGCAAGCCCTCCATGGTCGTATACGACCTTTGTCCTTTGAGTGACCTTATTGTCGTTGAAATGGGCAGCCTTGTCGCCATCTCCCAGATAGGCTTCGCACTCTACTATTTTTGCGACCATTGTAGTCCCTGAGTCATTTCGGACTATCAGCTTGCCCAGCAGTTCCTTAGCTACCTGCACCGGCTCTGCCTCAAAAAAAGCTCTTTCGAGTCTCCTGTATGCCACAAAATCATCTCCCAGCATAATCATATACGTTTATTATAATAGAAAAAGGGCGGAAAATTCCGCCCCTTGCTTTATGCGCTCTTTGAACCTACTGAATCAAGCACCGCCTTTGCAATGTTTGATGCATGGTCGGCAATCCTCTCGAGGTTGCTTATCATGTCGAGGAATATTACCCCTGCCTCTGGATTGCACAGACCTTTGTTGAGCCTGTATATGTGGTTCATCCTGAATGACCTTTCCATGACATCTACTTGCTCTTCCATGCTTATAACTGTCATCGCTATATCCTTGTTGGCAGTCTTCATGGCCTCAAGGGCTGCCTCGTAGGCATGCATTGTCTTTTTGTAGATGGACTCGAGATCGCCTATTGCCTCATTTGAAAACACGAGATTCTTTTCAAGCACTTCCATTGCAAGCTCTGCAATGTTCTCTGCATGGTCTCCTACTCTTTCCATGTCATTTACAGTACTGAAAAGTCCATCCACCAACTCCCTGTTCTCGTCTCCCAGCTCCTTGTTGGATAGCTTGACCAGATAGTCTACCAGCGCCTTTTCAAGTTCGTTTACTTCCTTTTCGATTATGAATGTGGTTTTAACTTCACTTATATTCCTGTTGAAAAAACCATTCATAGATGCTTCGAAGGATTTCTTGGCAACATTCCCCATGTGAAGGCATTCTCTTATCGTGTTGGCCAGAGCAATGCTAGGGGTTTCGAGTATCCTCGAATCTATATACTTTGTAACCTTGAATTCCTCTTCGCCCTCTTTTTCAGGTATCACTGTATTGGCTATTTTCACTAGCATCATGGCAAACGGAAGCTGTATGACCACGTTTATTATGTTAAAAAATGTATGTGCGTTTGCAATCTGCCTTGTCACATTTGACGGATCAAGCATAGTGACTACGTATGTTATAGGTTTTGTGAATATGAATATGAACAGCAATGTTCCTATGACGTTGAAACTAAGGTGCATTATAGCCGCCCTTTTGGCATTCTTGCTCGCACCGATGCTTGAGAGCATCGCAGTTATACATGTTCCTATGTTGTCTCCGTAGAGTATTGGCAATGCTGCACTAAGCGGCACAAGGCCTTCTGACGCAAGCGCAAGCAGTATTCCCATAGATGCGCTTGAGCTTTGTATTATTACAGTAAGCCCGAATCCTATTAGTATTCCAAGCAGCGGATTGTTTGAGAATCTTACAATCATGTCCGTAAAGCCAGGGTAATCCCTGAGGGGCTTTACTGCATCCTTAAGGAACTCCATACCGATAAAGAGTATACCAAAGCCTATCATTATTTCTGCAATCTGCTTTGTCTTTTCATTACTTGAGAACAGATAGAATATCATACCTATACCAACTGCAATAGGCGCAAGATCGGTGAGACTGAATGAGACTAGCTGTGCCGTCACGGTCGTACCTATGTTGGCACCCATTATGACACCAACCGCCTGTGTAAGGTTCATTATCCCCGCATTTACAAAACCTACGACCATTACCGTAGTGGCACTCGAGCTTTGAATTATAGCCGTTACAAAAAGTCCCACAAGAGCTCCCATATATTTGTTGCTTGTAAGCAGCTCAATAATTTTTTTCAGCCTGTCACCTGCAGCCTTCTGTAATCCCGCTCCCATAAGATTCATTCCATACAGGAAAAGCCCCAGACCGCCTATTACGCCAAAAATTATCTTTAAGGCCATATGTATCCTCCTAAACATAACAATATTTTTAACACACCCGTAACATTCTATCAAAATTATACCCGCCTTATGTTAAGAATATGTTAAATATATTAAAAAGATTAAGAACATGTTAACTCGCAGTAATTTTTTTGTTAATTTTTATTCTGGAGAATACATATTTATTATTTTTTCTGCAACTTTCATGCCATCGACAGCAGCCGATACAATCCCGCCCGCATAACCTGCGCCTTCGCCTGCAGGGTAGAGTCCTTTTACTTTAGAAGACTCAAGCGTTTCTTGGTCCCTTACAATCCTAACAGGGGCAGACGATCTTGTCTCAACGCCGGTAAGCACCGCTTCCTCCATTGAAAAGCCCCTCAGCTTTCTGCCCATTGCCTGTATTCCTTCGCTTATTGCTTCGGCTGCAAAATCCGGCAGGCACTTTCTCAGGTCGGAATATTCTGTTCCCGGCCTGTAGGTAGGTCTGACTCCGCCTAGCGAGCCTGATTTCACTTTATTTATGAAATCACCTGCTTTTTGCACAGGTGCATTGTAGTTTGAGCCGCCCAGCTCGAATGCAAGCCTTTCGTATTTTTGCTGGAAATGCATTCCAGCAAGTGGGTGGGCGCTCCCAAAATCAGCAGGATCGACATTGACTATAAGCGCGCTGTTTGAATTCTCTCCATTTCTGGCATGATAGCTCATTCCGTTCACAACAAGCTCGCCCTTGCTTGAGCTTGAGGCTATCACCTCACCTCCCGGACACATGCAGAAGGTATACACGGACCTACCGTTTGCGCAGCTGTGCGTCAGCTTGTAGTCGGCCGCCCCTAGTCTTGGATGATTGTAGCTTTCGCCGTACTGGGCCTTGTTTATGACTATCTGCGGATGCTCAATCCTGACACCCATGGCAAAGGGCTTTTGCATGAGCTCTGCGCCGGCAGCATGAAGAGCCTCATACGTGTCCCTGGCGCTGTGCCCTATTGCAAGTACAGCGCAGGAACATTCAAGCTCTTCTTCATCGTTTATTTCAAGAGCCTTGATGGCTCCATTTTCAGTACTGAAGCCGCTGACTCTCGCTCCGAATCTGATTTCTCCGCCCAGTTCAAGTATATTGAGCCTTATATTCTTAACAACTTCCTTTAGTATGTCCGTACCAACATGCGGCGTATGTGAATATATTATTTCCTCCGGAGCACCGGCTCTTACAAGCTCACTAAGTACCCTGCCGCATCTTGTATCCTTTATTCTTGTTGTCAGCTTGCCATCTGAAAAAGCTCCCGCACCGCCTTCCCCAAACTGTACGTTTGAATCCTCGCAAAGCTCTCCTGTGCTCCAAAAATGCTCAACATCAACAGTCCTCCTGTCGACATCCCGCCCCCTCTCGAGCAGCACGGGCCTGTACCCGTTTTGTGCAAGGGTGAGCGCCGCAAACAGTCCCGCAGGACCCATGCCTATTACAACTGGTCTTTTTTCAAGCGGCATGCTTCCCCTTGCAATTACAGCTTCCGCATCCGGTTTCAGCGGTGACACATCCCTGTCTCCCGCAAGTCTTTTGAGCACTGCTCCCTCATTTTTTACTTTCGCATCGACTGTGTATACAAAGCTTATTTTGCTTTTTTTTCTGGCATCGACAGATTCCCTTACTATGTTGTACTCTAGCAGCTCATCCGCTTTGAGCTTGAGCTTTCTAAGTATCTTCCCTTCAATGCTTTCGAGTTTTTCGTCTATTCCCAGCTTTATGTTTGACACTCTTATCAAATAAAACACCTCTTTCTTACCTGGACAGTAGAAGACCAAATCTCGCCGGCTCTATTCAAAAGCCACGCGGATTTGGTCATTTTCTTCAATGCCTGCGGTTTCAGTTTTTACAAATTCTATTATGTCAGCTGCCAGCTTCGCCTTGTCGCCTGCCGCATCCTTATTTACATTGTTTACAATAGCCCAAATTTCCCTGCCTATCTCAAGCCCTCTGGCCTTCAGAGCTTCCTCCGGCTCGAGGATAACCACCTTTACATCGCATATGTGCGATTCCCTGTCTCCGAGCATTACCTCGCAGTCGAACCTGTATAGGCTGTAAAAGCATGTATTCTTATATGGCGTAACTTCCTCAACATGCGAAAACTTCAAAGCTCCATCATCTCCTGACATATTTTAATTTTTTTTCATCCTCAAGCCTTGGAATAGTTATTTTGCCTGATTTCTTTATTGAAATGTCCATATCATATGCTTTTCTCATGCTCTCAATCAATATGTTGTCATCGTTTATATACTTATTTAGTCGTTCGATGTCGCCAATCACCCTTATATCATAGGGCTGCACTATTGGCACAGAATTAATGTTAATGTGATTTCCGGCAAGCACAATTTCAGTATAGGGACTTATTCGCTGGCCATTTATGGATATAGCCTCTCCACCATAATATCTTATATCGTTAATTAGCAGAAGAAACCATTTTTTCTCTTCCATAATGAATCCCAGATTCTCATCCCGCTTGGTATCTATCTTTATCGACAGACCGCTTCCTGAGGCTTCAAGATATCCAAGCGTCAGCTTCATGTCTTCAACCTCTTTTTTGAGCTTTTTTATCTCAGGGCTTTCATCCTGCGCCGAGTTCTCATAGAGACTCACCCTGTGCTTTGCAGTCCTTATGCTGTCGCCCAACTGCGTATTTTCTTTTCTTATCTGGTTAACCTGCGCCGTAATCTCCCTGTCTATGAAGGACGACTCAAACCTTTCATTGTACCCCGCTTTGAATTGTATCCCCATCATTATACCCAGCAGCACTAACATGAGCACCATAAGGTTAATCCTATTCTTCATAATTCATCATCCTTGTGAGTTACTTTTTGATTTGCCTATCTGAAAGAATCATTTATGTAATTTTCAAGCTCCTCCACCTTTTTTTCAAGCACAGCAATTCTGCCTGAAAGTTCGCCATTTTCAGATGTTCTGAGGTTGAGCCTTTTAACAACATAAAGGCATGCAACTACGGGCAAAGCAAGCATGACCATGGCTATTATGATATTTATTCCCTGAAAAAGCAAAAACATAGTATATTCCCCTTGCTTTTTAAATTTTGCAGATATTTAGATTATACCAAATACCACGGCAATATGCTGAACAATATGTCATTTTTGGCATAAAATAAGCCCCGGAATCCAGTTAAGACTCCAGGGCTATTTGCCATCTTCTAGCAGCTGCTCGATATGTTGGATTCAACTGTGAATCCCTTGCTGTACCACTTGTTGGAATAATCTATATCTACCGAAGTCAGATTGCTTGCAAGGTCGTTGTCTATTAACACTTTGAAACCAGCAACCTCTACAGCTTCGTCATCTTCTTTTTGCTCATCCAGAGCAATTGAGAGCACTGGGCCGCCTCAGCCAAATCTCGAGATGTAGACTCTCACAAAATCCTTGTCCTTCGACTTGCTGTTTTTGCTGTAATACGATTCAAGCTGTTCTCTTGCCGAGTTGCTTACATTAACTATCATTATTAATTCCTCCCCTTGCATTTGTTTTTGTAATATCATTATACCCTGCAGGGGTATAATTGTAAACAAAAAAATTCCGGGGTTAACCGGAATTTTTTTGTTATTCTACTGTTATCTCATATCCATTACGCGCGTAGGAGTCGATTATTTCGTCCCACACCTCATCAACGCCGGTTTTTTTAAGGGAAGAAAGGAGTATTATCTTTTCGTCCGCAGCTAGTCCCAGCTTTTTTCTTATCATGGCCATGTGCTTCTGATACTGGCCTCTTGTTATCTTGTCTGATTTTGTTGCTATTACAGTGCAGTCATAGCCGAAATGTTTTATCCACTCGTACATTATCCTGTCGTCTTCCTTGGGCTCGTGCCTTATGTCAACAAGCAGGAATATACTGCAAAGCTCCTGTCTGTCGGCGAGGTATTTTTCCATAATGCCTCCCCACTTGCCCTGCTCCTCCTTTGAGACCTTTGCATAGCCATACCCTGGAAGGTCCACGAAATAAAACTCTCCGTTTACCTTGTAAAAGTTGATTGTCCTGGTCTTGCCCGGATTCTGGCTGATTCTTGCAATGCTTCTTCTGTTGAGCAGCGTATTGATTGAAGACGACTTTCCAACATTGGACCTTCCGACAAATGCTATCTCAGGCAGTCCTTCGGCTGGATACTGATGTTTTTCAACTGCGCTTGTTATAAACTCTGCGTTCTTAATTTTCATTATTATCTTCCTTATCATCCTTTGCTACAAGGATATTCTCTAGCACCTCGTCCATGGTCTGAACAGGAATTATCTTGAGGGCTCTTCTGACATTCTGAGGTATCTCATCGATATCCTTCTCGTTTTCCTTAGGGATTATGACTGTTTTTATGCCTGCCCTGTGAGCGGCAAGCGCCTTTTCCTTAAGTCCGCCTATCTCAAGAACTCTTCCTCTTAATGTTATCTCTCCGGTCATGGCAACATCGCTTTTTGCGGGAACTCCTGTCAATGCGGATATAACGGCAGTGGCCATTGTTATACCGGCTGAAGGTCCGTCCTTTGGTATGGCGCCTTCAGGTATGTGTATGTGTATATCCATGTTCTTGTGGAACTCCTCGTCAATGCCGAGTTCCTTAACCTTTGACCTTATGAAAGAAAGTCCTGCCTGCGCAGATTCCTTCATGACGTCACCAAGCTGTCCTGTGAGCACGAGCTTGCCTGTTCCCGGCATAAGCGCCACCTCGATTGAAAGCGTATCGCCTCCAACCGTAGTCCATGCAAGGCCCGTCACGATGCCTACCTGTGGCTTTTCCGCAACAGTCTGGTAGCTGTATCTGTGTTTTCCAAGATACTTTTCGAGATTTGCGCTTGTCACCTTGACCATGTTGAGCTTTGGATTCTCGACATAGCTTTTGGCAGCCTTCCTGCAGAGCTTGCCGAGCGTCCTCTCGAGCGTTCTAACACCAGACTCTCTTGTGTAGTAGTTTATTATATCAAGCATTGTCTTGTCAGGTATCTTTACAAAACCATCAGCAAGGCTATGCTCCTTTATCTGCTTTGGAAGCAGGTGCCTTTTGGCGATCTCCAGCTTTTCCATCTCAGTGTATCCAGAAAGCTCTATTATCTCCATTCTGTCCCTTAGTGGTCCAGGTATTGTGCTCAGGCTGTTGGCCGTAGTTATAAAGAGCACTTTCGAAAGATCAAAAGGAATCTCCATATAGTGGTCTGTAAACTCCTTGTTCTGCTCCGGATCTAGCACTTCTAGCATAGCTGAAGCAGGGTCGCCCCTGAAATCAGACGCCATCTTGTCTATCTCGTCGAAAAGGAAAACTGGATTCTTCGTCTTGACTTCCTTTATAGCATTTATTATTCTTCCAGGTATTGCGCCCACGTAAGTTCTTCTGTGGCCCCTTATCTCGGCTTCGTCTCTGACGCCTCCAAGCGAAACCCTTACAAACTTTCTGTTCATGGCTCTGGCTATAGACTTTGCTATAGAAGTCTTGCCTACTCCCGGAGGTCCCACAAAGCAAAGTATCGGCCCCTTCATGGATTTGGCGAGTTTTCTTATTGAAAGGTACTCGAGTATCCTCTCTTTGACCTTTTCAAGGCCGAAATGGTCCTCATCAAGTATCTTCTGGGCTTCCTTTATTTCAAGCTTGTCCTTGGTCTCCTTGTCCCATGGCAGAGAGAAGAACGTATCAACGTAATTTCTGATTACAGCCGCCTCTGCAGAAGATGAAGACATGCTCGTCAGCCTTTTGATCTCTTTTTCAATTTTTTCCTTTACTTCCTTTGGAATCTTAAGCTTGACGAGTCTCTCCTTATATTCGTCTATTTCGTCAAGGGCTTCTTCGTCTTCACCAAGCTCCTTTTGTATTGCCTTGAGCTGCTCGCGCAGATAGTATTCCTTCTGCAGCCTGTTAACCTGTTTTTTGACTCTCATGTTTATGTTTTTTTCGATTTCGAGTATCTCGATCTCCTCAAGCAGAATCTCATAGAGCTTTTCAAGCCTTTCCTTCGGATCGAAAATCTCAAGTATGTCCTGTTTTTGCCTAGGCTTGAGATTCATGTTGGCTGCAACGGTGTCGCAGAACCTGTCCGGCTCTTCGATGTCAGAAATTGTAAGCAAAATTTCAGGAGTCACCTTGCTTCCCACATTCACATACTCCTCGAAGGCGTCCATTACGCTTCTCATAAGAGCCTCTGTTTCCTTGTCAGGCTCGACTTCCTCGAGGTAATCAACCTCTTCAAGTACCGCCTTGAAGTAAGGCTCTTCCTGTATGACTTCCTTAACTCTTGCCCTTGCTATACCCTCTACAAGCACTCTTATAGTGTCCCCTGGTAGCTTGAGCATCTGCTTTATCTTGCATATTGTTCCCACATGGTAGAAGTCATCAACTGTAGGTATGTCTATTTCGGCTTCCTTCTGGGATGTCAGGAAAATAAGCTGCTCGCTTACCATAGCCTCTTCAAGCGCATTTATAGACTTTTCTCTTCCAACATCAAAGTGAAGAACCATGTATGGAAATATCGCCAGACCCCGAAGGGGTATTAGCGTCATTGTATGCTCTCTGAATACAATATTTTCGTTCATTTAATCACTCCTAACTGCCATATAATAGCCGTAGCTGTAAATCCCCTACTATTATATATTTAGTAAATTTATTTTTCAATAATTATATATCCTATTAATAATACACTATATGCCGCAATCTTTAAACATTTATATGCAAATACTATTGTATGGTATAATCTATAATTAATACGAATGCCGTAAGAAAGGAGGCTTTTCCGTGTTCAAGCTTTTATTGTCGTTTTTCAAAATAGGCTTCTTTACCTTCGGCGGCGGCTACGCCATGATTCCTCTCATAGAGGAGGAGCTTGTGGCAAAACAGGGCATAATCGACTCACACGATTTCGTCGACATGATTTCAGTGGCCCAGAGCTTTCCAGGACCTATAGCAGTCAACCTTTCGCTCCTCATTGGCTACAGGCTTTACGGCCATATCGGAAGCCTCATCTGCTGCTTTGGCGCTGTTTTTCCTTCGTTCATATCGATACTCCTGCTAGCCTGGATATACAGTATCGGCAAAAGCCTGGATGTGCTTGATGGATTCTTTTATGGCGTAAGACCTGTCATGGTGTCTCTGCTGGCATGTTCCTTCCTTGCGCTTTTCAAAAAGATGAACAGATCCCACAAGAATATTGCACTGCTCGCTATATCGTTTTTGCTTGTGACTCTGCTTGATGTCAATCCAATATTCATTATAATCGCAGGAGGTGTAATGAGCATATGGACAAACTGATATCTCTTTACATAACCTTCTTCAAGATTGGGATGTTCACTTTCGGGGGAGGCTATGCCATGCTGCCGCTCATTGAAAAGGAGATAATAGACAGGCATGGGTGGCTTACAAGCACAGAATTTCTGGATCTTCTGGTGCTTTCACAGAGCTCTCCCGGTCCTATAGCCACAAACAGCGCCACATTCATAGGCTTCAAATACTACGGCATCGCCGGCAGCATAGTAGCCACTGTCGCCGTCACATCATTTTCAATAATTTCGCTTGGTCTATTCTCACCCATAATTGAAAAATACAAGGATTCCAAGTATCTAAGAGCTCTTTTTAGCAATCTTAGACCCCTTACGATAGGTTTCATCTTATCAGCTGTGTTCTCGGTATCACTCAAGGGAAGCCTTGATCCAGTTTCAATTGTAATAACTGTCGTATCCTTCCTGCTGCTCTACAGCGGCAAGCTAAGTTCCATAGCCGCCATAGGAGTTTTCGGCATTGTCGGGATAATATTAAAAGGGGCTCTATAGCCCCTTTTGTTTGTTACGCTATTTCACCAGGTTCCTGGCTTTCATCTGTTTTTCCTTTGCTGCTTTTGAAAATCACAAGCGGAGCCTTTGCCTCAGATATGCACTCCTTTGTGATTATTACTTTCTCAATATCGTCCCTTGACGGAATCTCAAACATAACGTCTGTCATAGTCTTTTCAAGTATGCTTCTAAGGCCCCTTGCGCCCGTTTTTCTTTCAATGGCTTTTCTGGCAGTATAGATTAGAGCTTCCTTTTCTATCTCAAGCTCCACATTGTCTATTGCGAATATCTTCTTATACTGCTTCACAAGCGCATTCTTAGGCTCTGTGAGTATCCTTATCAGCGCATCCTCGTCAAGAAGGTCAAGTGTCACTATAGCAGGAAGCCTTCCTATGAACTCAGGTATGAGTCCGAATTTGAGAAGATCCTCAGGCTCAACCTGCTCATAGAGCCTGCTTATGTCCTCAGCCTTGTTGCTTTCTATCTCGGCTCCAAAGCCTATCGACTTGTGTCCTGTCCTCTTTTGGATTATCTTGTCTATACCGTCGAATGCTCCTCCGACTACAAAGAGTATCTTGCTTGTGTCAATCTGCAGGAACTCCTGATGAGGGTGCTTTCTTCCTCCCTGAGGCGGAACATTCGCAGTAGTGCCTTCAAGTATCTTTAGCAGCGCCTGCTGAACTCCTTCACCGCTTACATCCCTTGTAATAGATGGATTGTCAGATTTTCTGGCTATCTTGTCTATCTCGTCGATGTATATTATTCCTCTCTCGGCCTTTTCGATATCGTAGTCTGCCGCCTGTATCAACTTGAGCAGTATGTTCTCGACGTCTTCACCCACATAGCCAGCCTCTGTAAGCGATGTGGCATCAGCTATGGCAAAAGGCACATTGAGTATCCTTGCAAGAGTCTGCGCAAGCAGAGTCTTTCCAGAACCCGTAGGTCCAAGCATAAGGATGTTGCTCTTTTGGAGCTCCACATCATCCTTTGTCTCGGAGCCCGAATTGAATATTCTCTTGTAATGATTGTATACGGCAACCGCAAGCGTCTTTTTCGCAACCTCCTGGCCTATTACATACTCATCAAGTATCTTCTTGATGTCCTTTGGCTTTGGAAGTCCGGTTATTTCATTCTCAACCGCATCCTCGAACTCTTCCTTAATAATCTCCTGACAAAGCTCTACGCACTCGTCACATATATATACGTTCGGACCTGCTATGAGCCTTCTTACCTGGTCTTGTGATTTTCCGCAAAAAGAGCATTTAAGATGCTTTTTGTCATCAAATCTTGACATTTTTTCACCTCTTCATATATTTGGCTACGCCTTATACCCTCTTTTCCAGTATTTCATCTATTATACCATATTCCTTGGCTTCCTGCGCACTCATGAAATAATCTCTCTCAGTGTCGGCTTTTATCTTATCGATGCTCTGGCCTGTTCTCTCAGAGAGTATCTGGTTTAGCTTTTCCTTCATTTTGATTATTCTTTCAGCGTGTATTTGTATATCTGTAGCCTGGCCTCTTGTTCCTCCTAGAGGCTGGTGAATCATTATCTCACTGTTTGGCAGCGCCATTCTCTTGCCCTTGGCTCCGGCTCCAAGCAGGAAGGCTCCCATAGAAGCCGCCATTCCTACGCATACAGTAGCAACATCAGGCTTGATGAACTGCATTGTGTCGAATATTGCCATGCCTGCAGTTATGCTGCCTCCTGGTGAATTTATATAAAGATATATGTCCTTATCTGGATCTTCTGATTCCAGGAACAGCAGCTGAGCCACTATAAGCGATGCTGTTGTATCATTAACCTCTTCTCCAAGGAAAATGATTCTGTCCTTAAGAAGCCTCGAGTAAATGTCGTAGCTTCTTTCTCCTCTTCCGGTTTGTTCTACTACTATTGGTACGAGTGACATTGTAAATACCCCCTTGTTATGACTTTTGTTTGTATAATGCCATACATCTATTATATACCAATAAGGGCGCCAATAAACAAGAGATTTGAAAAAAAACAGCGGCAGTGCTGCCGCTGTCATTGTTCACTATGCTATTTTGGCGTTCTGATAAAGCATTTCTACAGTCTTTTTAACAAGCATGCTTTCCTTTATGCTAGTGATATCCTGAGGTCTAAGAGTCTTCTTAACCTTTTCAAGATCCATGCTGTAAAGCTTTGCCATTTCCTCGAGCTCCTTGTCGAACTCTTCTTCGTTTATTTCTATCCCTTCAGTCTTGTATATCTTCTCAAGCACTAGAGATCTCTTAACGTTCTTAAGAGCCTGCTCCTTCATTTCGTCTTTCATCTCATCTCTATTTTTGCCTACGAACTTGACATATGTATCCATGTCAAGGCCTTGGTATCTAAGCTGCATTTCGAAATCCTTCATCATAGCCTCAGCTTCAGCATCAACCATAACCTCTGGAACCTCAACAGTTGCAGCCTCCACAACCTTTTCAACCATGGCATTCTTCATTTCGGATTCAACCTTCTTGTTTGCATCCTCCTGAAGCTTGCTTTTTATATCGGCTTTAAGCTCGTCAAGAGTGTCGAATTCGCTTACATCCTTTGCAAACTCGTCGTCAAGCTCTGGAAGCTCCTTGTACTTGATTTCGTTTATTTTTACTTTGAAAAGCGCAGGCTTGCCTGCAAGCTCCTCTGACTGGTAGTCAGCAGGGAACTCCACGTTCACGTCAACATCAGAACCAAGAGCTGCTCCTATAAGCTGCTCCTCGAAGCCTGGTATGAATGTGTTAGAGCCTACAACAAGGCTGTAGTTCTCGGCAGATCCTCCCTGGAACTCAGCTCCGTCTACAAAGCCCTTGAAGTCTATAGCAAGCATGTCTCCGTCCTGAACTCCTCTGTCAGAAACATTTACATATCTTGCGTTGTTTTCTCTTTTTATCTCAAGGTCTTTAAGAACCTCTTCATCTCCTACAGCTGCCTCTTTCTTTTCAACCTCTATTCCCTTGTACTCGCCAAGCTCAACTTCTGGCTTAACAGTAACGTTAACAAGCATTACAAGATCCTGTCCGTCTCCTATTTGCTCAACCTCGTCTATTTCAGGCATTGCAACCGGATCAAGTCCAAGCTCCTTAACTGCCGCATCGTATGCAGCCGGGAACACTATGTTTATGGCATCTTCATAGAATATACCCTTGCCATAGTTCAATTCTATTATCTGCTTAGGGGCCTTTCCCTTTCTGAAGCCTGGTATGTGGAATCTTCCCCTTAGCTTGTTGTACGCCTTGTCAACTCCAGCTTGGAAATCTTTGCTCTCTACCACAAGTTTTATTACTACGTTGCTTTTTTCTTTTTTTACTAGTTCTGAACTCATTGATATTCCTCCTTACATTTATTCTATTTGGCCGGTTATTCGCCATTACTTGCAGTTGGTAATCTTCTAACCATTTCAATATTATATCATACAATGCAGCATAAAGAACAAGTTAATTAATCATTTGCACCAAAAAAGCCGCCTTAACGGCAGCTTTTTGCCTCATATCACTGTTATTGTTGCATTTATTGCCTCGTTTTGTATCTCCAAAAAACCTATTGTATGCATGTCGCCCATTCTTGGCCTCGCGGCGCTTCCTGGATTGAAAAAAAGAGTGCCGCCCTCTGTTTCGCAAAGAGCCACGTGGGTGTGCCCAAACACCACAACATCTGCTTTTTCTGCCACCGCCCTTGCTTTAAGGCTTCTCATTCCGAACTTGACACCGTATGCGTGGCCATGGCAGAGCATTATCCGCTTGCCTGAAGCTTCGAATATGATCTCCTCCTCGACATCGTCGTGGTCGCAGTTGCCCTTGACTGCTAATACGTCAATCCCCGTTCCGCGGTGAATAATCACCGAATCCCTGAAATTGTCGCCCGTGTGGAGTATCATATCGCAGCCCTCGAGCATCTTCGAGGCCTTTTCAATCCAGCTTTCGCTGCCGTGAGTATCCCCTACTACTCCTATTTTCATACTAACCCAGCCTTTTTCTGAATTCCTTTTTCATGTTGTCAAGAGCCTTGGCCCTGTGGCTTATCCTGTTCTTGAGCTCAGGCTTTATCTGCGCGAACGTCTGTGACTGTCCGGTTGCTATAAAAAGCGGATCGTATCCAAAGCCGCCTTCTCCCTGAGGGCTCGTTACTATCCTGCCGTTGCATTTTCCTTTCACCGTGAACTCTTCGCCGCCCGGGTATACAACCGCAATCACAGATACGAACTTGGCGCTTCTCTCGTCTTCGCCTGCATTGGCCATCAGCTCCAACAGCTTCCTGTTGTTATCTTCGTCAGTCGCGTCTTCGCCTGCAAACCTTGCAGAATAGACTCCAGGCTGGCCTCCCAGAAAATCAACCATAAGCCCCGAATCATCGGCAATAGCAATCTTTCCTGTGCGCCTTGCAACCTCTCTGGCCTTTATTAGGGCGTTCTCCTCGAAGGTAGCGCCTGTCTCCTCTATCTCCAGATTTGCAAGACCGGCATCTGCCATTGAAAGGAGCTCGAAATTGAAGTCCTCGAGTATCCTTGAAAACTCTGAAAGCTTGCCCTTGTTCTGGGTGGCTATCACAACCTCCATTTTCTTTCTCATTATGAGGTTTGTTATCTCTTCGCCGAGTATTTCCTTTTGAATGTGTATTAGCTCCCTCACGCCTTTTTCGCCGAGGCTGAGCATTTCAAAGAGTTGCTTTTTCTCGAAGGGGTGAGTTTCAGCAGTACCTTGTAGCTCTACAAATTCTCCCTTGTCTGTCATTATTATGTTCATGTCAACCTGGGCCGAGGAATCCTCTTCGTAGCAAAGATCGAGCACTTCGTTTTCTCCTACTATGCCTACGCTGACCGCCGCTATGAACGACTTAAGGGGCATCTCCTGAATCATGCCTTCTGCGTACAGCTTGTAGAAGGCGTCTGCCAGTGCTACGTAGGCGCCTGTTATCGAGGCTGTCCTCGTACCGCCGTCCGCCTGAAGCACGTCGCAGTCTACCCATACTGTCCTTTCGCCGAGCTTTGAAAGGTCGACTACTGATCTGAGGCATCTGCCTATCAGCCTTTGTATCTCCTGGGTCCTGCCCTCTACCTTGCCTCTTGAAGATTCTCTTATCTTTCTTTGGCCTGTAGCCCTTGGCAGCATGGAGTATTCTGATGTTATCCAGCCTGTGCCTGAATTTTTGAGGAATGGCGGCACTTTCTCCTCGATTGAAGCGGTGCAAAGCACTTTAGTGTCTCCTATTTCTATAAGAATCGAGCCTTCAGCGTATTTTGTAAAGTTTCTCGTTATTTTCACTTTTCTTATCTGGTCAAATTTCCTGCCGTCGCTTCTCACTTGCATCATCCTTTCACTTTCTTCCATAAGTTACGCACATTATATATTAACATAAAACAGGCTATTTAATGTATCTATTTTGCTTCGCGCCAGTAGTTTACTTTGTAGGATTTTACTTTCGACGATTCATCTTTTACTGCTTCGCCTGGAGTATCTGTGTTCTCTTGATTGTCTTCATTGACAATATAGAAATCGGACAGTTTCTCGTATTCATTCATCTTCTTATACGTTATATGCTTCACGCCTTCACCATAGAAAAATATGTTTCCTCCTGCTATTAAGCTACCATCAAAACTAAAATTCCCCGTTACAAAGATGTTCCCTGTTGTAAATATTGTTCCTTCGATATTGTTAGGAAGCTCTTTGCTCACAGCAGAGTCGCCTTCCCTTATATACAACTTATTCTTGTCACCCTCATAAATGTATATATCATTTTCTTTTATATATGTGACTTTTCCCTGTCCTTTACCGTTGCTGAACACTATTGATTCTGTTTCCTTGACTTTTTCATTGTCAAATTGATTGAATATGTCATTGTCCCTTGTGCCAACGAGCATCTCTCCCCCCACGTTTATCTTTGCATCACCATTTGTAACAGGTCCCTCTGCACGTGTTGAGATGTTCCCTTTGACTACATGCAACAATACATTGCCATTGTTTCCGTTGTTTCCTTTATTGGCAGGCAGTTCAAGATACTCCATCACAGTGTTAATTTCATCTTCTGCTATATATTTATTTTGCTTTATAATCTTTTCTAGTTTATCTTTGTCATAGCCTACAACTATGCCTCCTATGTATTCCTTTACAGCTTCATCACTTACCTGTGATGTACCATATGTATATATGTCTCCTTCCTGTATTTGGACATTAGCCCCAGTCACAAATATATCGCCCCGAGACAAAAGGGTTTTTGAATATATGTCATTTTTGCTTACGATTTTACCTGTATATTCATATTTCGGCAGGGTTATATCGAGTGATGCCTCAAGTGTTTTTCTAATCTTATTGTAGGATCCTTCGGATTCTATCGAAACAGCTACGCTGCCGCCATTCTCATCCTTGTTATCTGAAATAACATAGTCTGATTTCATGGATATTTTTCTTAGCTTGCCGCTTTCTTCGCCAAATTCCGATTCATATTTGAAATTCTGGATTCTATCCGATATAGCCACAGATATGGATTCATCTTCTAATACGTCTTCTTCAAAGCTTTTATACGCTTCAAGTGTCTTGCTAGGATCAAGCTTTTCGCCTGTTTTTACTCTTTTGCCGTTTTCATCCAAGCTATAGACAGGCTCGTATTTAAGCAGGCTATCATCCAGTAAATTGTCGAGTCCCAATAAAGTTCCAAAGTATACCCTCTTGAACTCGGCTTCTACTATGGCATTTGCTTTCTCTTCGCTTATATCCTCTCCGCTAAGCTTGCCGACAAATTTTCCATCAACCCATTCTCTCGCCTTTTTTTCAGCTTTTGCAGTTTCGTCATCTATGACCCACATGGCGTGCTCCACTGCTGCGTCTGCTGCGTAGAATGCCTTGTTCTTGTCTGAGGCGAGCCTTCCCATCTTAAAGTTGCTCATTGAAAGTCCGATAATAGACGCCCCTAGCATGGTAAGTACAAATACTATGAGCAAGCTGTATAAAAGCATGGAGCCGTTTTCACTATTTATTATTTTTTTTATGCTGCCCATGATATCACCTGCCTTGCATAGTTTTGGCCTATTTTTTTGATTTTCTCGCAAGCGAACTTAGCTCCGCTTCTTTTTCTTCGTTGAAGTATACACTGACATTAATCTCAAGCAACGTTTCAAGCGCAGGGCTTTCTTCGGGATTTTCTTTGTAAGCCTCTGGCTCTGTGTTTGACTCATATTTGGAGTATTCAACCTTGGCAATGTAGCCTCTGGTGTCGCTTATTTGTGAAACCTGGGATGTTACGTCATCTCCAGATTCGTCAAAATATTTTGGTATGCTTTTTCCCTCTCCATCCTCTTGAAAATCAATCTTTTCTGCTCTCTTCGCTTTTTCAGACTCCATTACGTTTTGTGCTACATAGTTTGCCTTTACATGTCTTTTCGTATCGTTGTCATTTTTTACTGATGTTGAAAATACTCTTAGCGTGGCTGCCCCCATGAGTGTTATTATAAATACCGCCACCACCACTTCCACTAAAGTAAATCCTCTGTTTGACTTCATTTAATGAACCTCCGAAAGGCTTGTCGTCTTTAACTGCCCCTTAAAAATCAGACTCCTCAAGGAGCTTGTCCTCTGATGAACTCCTGCTGCTTTGATTGTTCGAGCCGGAGCTACGCGAATAATTCAGCAGGCTTAGTCTTCCTGTCATGAATGGGTCGCTGTTGCCGTAGTTTGACTTTATGTTCCATTCGATTTCAGTCTGCTGTCCGTTTTCATAGTAATATGGGAATTCAAGCTCTATCGTACCTTCAATGTTTCGCTCCGTATTTTTTATAGCTACACTCTTTATGATTATTTTCCTCGTGCTCTTTTCCATCTCCAAAAGCGCTTTTTTTAGGTCTGCGTAGTTTCCTGAAAATGATATTTTAGCACTTAACGCATCTACAAAACGATCCTCTTCTTTTTCCGATTTTTCATCGTCATCGTTTTTAACATTGTCAGCTTCTCCACTTTTTTTGTCAAGCGAATACTCCTGTATGTCTATTTTCTTTCCTTCCTGGAGGAACTTGTCATACTCAGCCATAACCTGCTCGACGGAATAAGTCTCCTCCGTGACTCTCGGTTTTTCGGTTTCATCGCTCGTATCCGAAAAGCTTATCGAGCTAGTCTTTATGCTGCTATCCTTGAATATATTTTCTATGTACACAATTATCTGTTCCTGGTGAGCCAGCTGAGGAATCGCCTGTTGTATCTCCCTGTTCGCCAGCTTCAAAGCCTCCACCCTTTTGGAAAGACTGTCCTTCTGCGCAATTTCGCTGTTAAGGCTGCTTTTGAGCTTCAGGTTTGATTCATAGCGCGCCTTTTGCTCTCTTAGCTCCATGAGCCTTGGCATGAATATGAAGTTGTATATTGCGTATGCAGCTACTATTGCAGCTAGTCCGCCAACCATTATTTTTTCTCTGCTGGAAAGTTTCAATATATCTACCTCCCGAAGCTGCATGTCAGCGTGAAGCTGCAGCCGGAATTTTCTGATGAATCCCTTTCTATGCTTGATACAAAAACCTTTTCAAAATAACCGTCGTCCTTTAGGTTGTGTACAAACTCTGCCACTGAAACCTCGCTGCCCGCTGTACCCTTTATTACTATTTCGCCTTCCGAGCTGCTCGTTACATTTATAAAGCCTATATCAGTCGGAAGGTTTTCCTCAAGTGAAGAAAACATTGACGTGAAGGATTCGTTTTCTTCCTCTATGCGCTGAAGTATCTTTCGTTTCTCTTCCACACGCTTTTCAACCGAATCCAGGAATGCCTGATGCTCGCTAGCAAGCTCCAATGTTCCGGAACTCTCCTCCATATCCGCATTCAGCTTATCAAGACGGCTTATCTCTCTTCCAATTCCTATATACACGCCGCTTGCAAATCCAAGGATTATTATTGCTGCAATCCCGGCTGCGACATAATTCTTCCCAGATTTTCTTCTTCTTAATATCTCTTCGGGGAGAAGGTTTATCTGTTTGCTCTTTAGTTTTTTTATGTTGTGGGGTTTCTTGTCCCCCTTCTTCTTCAATAACATGCTTTATTCTCCCCTTAGTACTGCGCCTATTGCAGGTATTAGCATCGAATAGTCCGAAATCCTTTTTTCATTTTCAACTGAAAGTTTTTCAAAATCATGAGGCACGTTTAATTTTCTCACCGCCGCATTGGTTGTCTCCTCAAGATATTTTTCTATTCCCTCAGCATTTGAAGCCCCGCCTGTTAATACGATGGTGTCTATTTTCGATCCGAATTTTCTTGTCCTGTAATAGTCCATAACACGCCTTACTTCCTGCGATAATCTTTCAAGCGATTCCCGGGAATCGACACTTACTGAGGCAATTTCGATTTCTGCAAAATAATCCATTCCGCTGAACACGACAAACCGCGTATGTTTTCCGCCCATATCGACAAATAGAGTATTCCTCCCATCTTCCAGGACAGCGCTTCTGGCATAGTTCGAAATGCAGCTTGAGTGGATGTCAACCGAATTAACCCTGAGGCCGCACTCTTCTGCAAGATTCAGGTAGCTTTCCACTACCCTTTGAGGCACGGCCGCCACAAGGCATTTAAGCATCGGAATCCCTTCTTCGATAACCTCATCGATTATTCTGTAGTCTATTATGTAGTCTTCTCCCTGACCAAGCAGGAAGCTGTGGGCTTCCATTTTCACTATGTTGCCAATCTCCTTGTTGCCAGCCAGCGGAAATTTTCTTTCTCTTATTATGAGGGCACTTGATGAAAGGCTTATAAAGCATTCGCTATTTTTGCAGCCCAGCTTTGCCACAGCTTTTGAAAGCTCATCTTCGAAAGGGTTGCTCCCAAAGAAGGCATCCATATTGAGAGTTCCGTCTTCTTGAAAAGCTCCATTTGGAGTTTTTATTATCTCGTATCCGTCCGCTTCGAACTTGCCCTTGTTTATCCTGCCAGCCACAAGCTTAATGTTGCGGCTTCCTATGTCAATTCCCACAAGCTTTTTGCGCATGTTTTCCTCCGTTAAATCCTTAATCTTTTCTCAGATTAACCATTGTTGAAATCTCGTAGTCATTAATTCTCTTGCCTTTGACTGATATTGTATATTTTATGCTTTCCAGCTCTTTGCCGATTATTTCAGGATTCCCCCCCGCTTCCGCAGGCTCATCGACTATGTTTTCGAAGCTGAGAAGTATTTTCAGTTCGACCTTTTCAAAGTCCTTGCTTAATTCCGGAGCAAACAATTCTTCATTATCTGTCGAAATAGTATTATCATCTATTTTTATCGTATTAACTTCCACTTTATTTGAGTTTTGATTGTGAGGTCCAGCATCAATCTGCGACAGCTCAGCCATCCTTGTAATGTCAACGATTTTCTCCATAGCGCCTCTTGCAAGCCGCATTGCCTTTATGTTCTCGTCCTCCTTGTGGAAGACCTTGTATCCCGAGCTGAATGTCCCTGCAAGCGGGAGCATTATGACACCTATTACTGCAACAACGCAAAGCAGCTCTATGAGTGTAAATCCTTGTTTTTCTTTTAAAAAACTCATCCGCTTCACCGCAATGCCCCCATTCAAATCGACTTCAAAAAATATAATTCGTTACATCAGATACCACCTTAATATCTCATCGAAGAAAAGTCCTGAAATGAGAACCCCCGCCGCGAGAAACGGTCCGAAGGGTATGTAGTCCTTCCTTCCCTTGATCTTGAAAATAAGAAGTAAAAGTGATACGAAACCGCCTATCATGAAACCTATGAAAAGCGCGAGGAGTATTGGTCCGTTGCCGATAAATATACCCATTGCGGCCATAAGCTTTATGTCTCCGCCTCCCATGGCTCCTTTTGTTATTACCGCCATCAAGAGGAGTATTCCGCTGGCGCTGAAAAATCCTATGAGAGCCGAAAGAAGTGTCACATCCCTTGCAATAAGATTGAGCAGTATGCCCGCCCCTATTGAAAAAACAACTATCTCATCGGGTATTATCTTGTGCTCAAGGTCTATGAAGGATATCGCAAGCAGTATGCACATCATCACTGAATACTTCAGGAAAACTGTCGAAAATCCGAGCATCGAAAAAAGCCATACAAAAGATATACCTGTAAGCAGCTCCACTATCGGATACCTTATGGATATGCTGCCCTGGCAGCCTTTGCATTTGCCATTTTGCAGCATATAGCTCAAGAGTGGCATGTTTTCAAGCGCCGAAAGCTTCCTTCCGCATTTCGGGCAGCGCGAAGGAGGGAATACTATGGACTCATCCCTTGGAATCCTGTATATGCATACATTGAGAAAGCTTCCAATAACAAGTCCGAGTATGAATATGAAACTGTATGAAATGAAATCTGTGTTAGACATTTTTTTCTCCGTTATGTTGTATTTGGAGCGGCAAAGAACATAAAATCATGCACATTGCCGCTCCGATTATGTAATAAATGTTATTCACTAAAAACTCCATCTGAAAATTTTGCCTCATCTCCAGAAGGAAGTACCAACTTTTTGTTGTCGACTTTATAACTGCCTGCCTTAATCATATCATTATCCTCTAAAAAATCAGCTACTTCTGCTGCTGTAGTACCTTCAACTTCTTCACCTGTTTCTGCTTTGTATCTTTCAACTGCCTCATTCAATACAGCAATTGTCTGCTTGTCAGAAGCATCCTTTGCATCTTTTGTTATGCCTCCAATTTTCGGTATTGCCACAACAGCTATCATCCCAAGAACTGCTATGACAACAACAAGCTCAATAAGAGTAAAACCTTTCTTGCTTTTAAGGATTTTATTAATTGTCTTCATCGTTTTCACCTCCTTCCACAAAAACATGATGAGTCTATATGCAGAAGACTATCTGTTCCATTAGGTCTGAACAAATAATCATAGTGCAATCAAATTAACTTCCCAGATACTGATACATGTCGAACATTGGCATTACTATTGCCATTACTATCGTCCCTACTATCACAGCCATTACTACTATGAGTATAGGTTCGAGCAATGCCGTCATCCGTGTTATGGAATCCTCTACTTCCATGTCGTAGTAATCTGCAGATTTTGAAAGCATTTCGCTAAGTGTTCCGGATTCCTCTCCCACCTTGACCATGGATATTAGCATAGGCGGGAATATTTTGACTTCCGAAAGTGACTGTGCAAAACCCTCGCCTCTTTTTATATCGCTCATTACAGCATCCATGCCCTTGGCCACGACCGTGTTGCCCATTATCTTCTTGACTATCCCCATGGCCTGTATTATCGGAATTCCACTTGCAAGAAGCGTAGAAAGAGTCCTTGAAAACCGCGATGACATTATCTTTATGTTCATTTCCCTTACAACGGGGATTGCTATTTTAAGCATGTCGAGCCTGTGCCTGCCCCGCGTGCTCGTCATGTATTTCCCGGCTCCGAACATGGCAAGCATGAGCAAGGCAAACACCATGTACCAATAGTTGCTCATTATTTCTCCGCCTTTTAGAAGCATCCTTGTCAGCAACGGAAGCTGCGCTCCAGAACCCTCGAACATGTCAATGAACGTAGGAAGCACGAACACCATGAGAAAAGACACCACCATGAAGGATACCGCCACTATTATCGCCGGATACGTCATAGCTGTCTTTATCTTCCTGCTCAGCGCATTTTCCTTTTCAAAGTGCCCAGCCATCCTCTGCATCACGACATCCATCTGGCCTGATGTTTCCCCCGCTTCTATCATATTTATAAGTATTTCAGGGTATGTATTTTTCTCCAGCTTCATTGCTATGGAGAGAGTCTGACCCTTTTGGAGCTTCTGGTAGACATTGCCCAGCGACTTTGCTAGAGTTTTGTTTTCTGTCTGCCTCCGCAGGACATCTACGCATTCAAGTATTGATATTCCCGAATCAAGCATGGCGTGGAACTGCCTGCACATCATAGCAATGTCCTTTATTCTTATCTTTCTCCTGATTTCCAGCTTTATGTCCCTGTTTGCCAGTGTCTGCGGCTTGACGCTTATTGGGTATATGTCTTTTTCCCGAAGTTTTCTTATTGCTTCGAACTCACTGTTTGACTCTATGACTCCTCGAAGCTTCTTCCCATTGGCACCAAGCGCTTCGTATATGTAGTTTTCCAAAAAATCACCTTCTTATACGTATCGTGTAAGGGCTTCCTTGTCAAATGCGCAGCTGAGTGCGTCATCGTAGCTTATTGTCCCTTCCCTGTAGAGTCTTGCCAGGGAGCTGTCCATAGTGTGCATATTCTGCTTGGCACCTGTTTGTATTGCGCTCACTATCTGGTGAGTTTTGCCTTCCCTTATGTGATTTCTTATGGCCGAATTGCATGCCATAATTTCCGTTGCGACAACCCGGCCCTCGCCGTCAGCTCTGTTTACAAGCTGCTGGGAAACTACGCCCTGAAGTACAGTGGCCAGCTGGACCTTTATCTGGTTTTGCTGGGATGGCGGGAACACGTCTATTATCCTTTCTATAGTCGACATCGAATCCATTGTATGGAGAGTCGAAAGCACCAAGTGTCCAGTTTCGGCTGCCGTAAGGGCTATCGCAATAGTCTCGAGATCCCTCATCTCTCCAATCAGAATTACGTCAGGGTCCTGCCTTAGCGCCGCCCTTAGCGCATCCTGGTATGAATGGCTGTCGCTGCCTATCTCTCGTTGGTTGACTATGCTCATCTTATGCCTGTGAAGATATTCTATAGGTTCCTCAAGCGTAAGTATGTGACAGCTTCTTGTCCTGTTTATCTCATCTACTATTGATGCTAGCGTTGTTGTCTTGCCCGAACCTGTCGGTCCGGTGACGAGCACCAGGCCTCTTTTTTTGTCTGCAAATTCCTTGACTGCCAAGGGCAATCCCAGTTCGTCTATTGTTGGAACTTTGAGGGATACCACCCTCATGGCCACGCAGTAACTGCCTCTTTGCTTGAATACGTTCACCCTGAACCTTCCTACTCCGACCTCAGAGTAAGACAGGTCGGTTTCGCCTTTTTCGTGCAGCATTTCTATATGCCTTTCACTTAGAAACTCCATGGCCGTCTCTTCAATGGATGAAGGAGTGCATGGGTCATGCCCCTCAAGCTTTTGAAGCTTTCCGTCTATTCGCACAATAGGCGGCACTCCTACACTAAGGTGAAGGTCCGAAGCGTTGAGCTCCACAATCAGTTTTGCCAATTCTCGCAATGTCATATTTTGCCCCCTATATCGTCTGCTGTTTTGTCTAAAGATACATTACCCTCATGTATTCTTCCGTAGTTGTGGTTCCGTCTAGTATGAGAGCCTTGCAGCTGTCCTGTAGTGTAACCATTCCGTTTCTGAGCGCGTAGTCCTTAATAGCCTCTATCTTACTCTCGTCGAATATCATCTTCCTTATTTCATTGTTTATCAGGAGTATCTCGTGCACAGCAACCCTTCCCTTGTAGCCAGTGTTGTTGCAGTATTTGCAGCCTCTGCCCCTTTTCAGCGTCTTTCCCGAAAATTCATCCGTGTCCGCGCCTATAAGCAACAGCTCGTCCTGTACCGGCAAGTAATCCTCTATGCAGTGCTGGCAGACTTTTCTTACAAGCCTTTGGGCAACTATGCCCTTGAGTGACGAGGAAACAAGATACGGCTTTATCTCCATGTCCAAAAGCCTTGTTATTGACGATACAGCATCATTCGTGTGCAGCGTCGAGAGTACAAGGTGGCCGGTTATGGCGGCTCTTATTGCAATCTCCGCAGTTTCTGTATCCCTTATCTCCCCTATCATTATTATGTCTGGGTCCTGCCTGAGTATTGACCTTAAGCCAGTTGAAAATGTAAGGCCGGTCTTTGGATTCACCTGAATCTGGTTTATGCCGCTCATCCTGTACTCGACGGGATCCTCAACCGTAACTATGTTTTTTCTCGAATCGTTAAGGTCTGCAAGAGCGGCATAGAGCGTAGTGCTCTTTCCACTTCCCGTCGGTCCAGTTACCAGAAGTATGCCATTTTTAAACCTGAGCAGCTCATCGAATCTATTCCTGTTGCCGCCCGACAGACCGAGATTATCTTTAGTCTTTAGAAAACTTTGGTTGTCCATGACCCTTATTACAACCTTTTCGCCGTATATGGTCGGTATTGTTGAAATCCTCAGGTCTAGATTACCCCTGCTGTCGTTTACCTCTATCCGCCCATCCTGCGGCACTCTTTTTTCCGCTATGTTCAGCTTTGACATTATCTTTATCCTTGTGACTATTGACCCGTGAGCATTCATGTCGGGGTGCATTACGTCAACAAGCTCGCCGTCAATCCGAAACCTTATCCTGAGGCTCTCCGGAGACGGCTCTATATGTATGTCGCTTGCCCTGTTTTGGACAGCCTGCATTATTATTGAATCCACAAGCCGAACTATAGGAGCGTTAGTCACATCATCATTCAAACTGACTTCAAGCTCCCTGTCTATAAGATTGAACTCCTGCTTGAATTCTGCCACGGCTTTTTCTACCTTCTGCGTACTGAAGTACCTCTGTATGGCCCTTTCAATCTCTCCCCTGCTTGCGATTGCCGGTACTACATTGTAGCCGAGCATCCTCTCAATCTGGCTTATCACTATTATATTGAAGGGGTCGCTCATGGCAACAGTAAGCTCACCTCCATGGAGCTTCACAGGAATGATCTGATTTTCACTCGCGTAGCTTTCACTTATAAGCTTTGGTACGCTAGGTTCTATGTAGCAGGTATCCAGCTCGATGTGCTGTATTCCCAGCTGGTGCTCAAGCACCTCTATTATGTCCTTGTCAGTGACATACCCAAGCTCTATTAGCACTTCTCCGAGTTTTTTCTTGAGCTTTTTTTGGACATCCAGAGCATTTTCAAGTTCTTCGGCTGTTATCTTTCCAAACTTCAAGAGTATGTCCCCGAGCCTGACATTATTGTTCATAGCTCCATCCGCCTTCCCTTATATGTAGATACATTATTAGATATTGATATTTTACTACATGACATTACTCAATATACAAACTCGAAAAAATTTAACACAAATATTCGCAGCATTCATATATATACCAAAACCTGCGGCAAATATGCATCGCCGCAGGTTTTAGATTAAAAAAACTATTCGATTTCAAAGAATTTAACGAAGCTCTTGTATATCATATGGTGATCCTTCACTCCGCCGAGCTCTCTCAGCGAATGCATTGCAAGCACAGGGCTTCCAACGTCCACCGAAGGAATGTCAAGCTGAGTCGCCGATATCGGCCCTATTGTCGAACCTCCCGGCTCATCTGACCTGTTTGCAAATCTTTGGAATTCTATGCCCGCAGCCCTGCAAATCTGCTCATACACGCCGACCGAATGACTGTCCGAGGTGTATTTCTGGTTTGCACTAGCCTTAATGACAGGACCCTTATTGATTATCGGCTTATTTGTCGGATCGCTCTTTTCAGGCCTGTTAGGATGAAGCGCATGAGCCAGGTCTGAAGATATCAGAAACGAGCTGTATATCGCCCTGATGAAATCCTCCCTGTCCTTTGAAAGCGAAATGGCTATCCTCTCAAGCACGTTCCTAAGCATGGGACTGTCGGCTCCCTGCTTTGTGGACGAGCCCACTTCCTCGTTGTCAAAGACTACCTTCACGCTTATTCCCTTGCCGCCCCTTGAATCGAGAAGAGCCCTGATTCCAGCATGCACCATCGAAAGATTGTCGAGTCTTGACGAAGATATGAACTCACCGTCGAGCCCTGTTATGCAGCCCTTTTCATACTCGTAGAGCGACAACTCGTAGTCCAGTATATCCTCTGGCTGTGCAGACAGCTCGTCGGCTATGAGCGATTTTATACTATGCTCCTTGGGAAGCTGCCCTTCAAGCACTGACAGGAGCGCCGCCATTTCTGTCTGTCTGTTGAGCTCCACGCCCTTATTGACATCTCTGTTCATGTGTATGGCCAGGTTTGGTATTACGGCCAAAGGCCTTTTGAAATTTACGAGCGCTTCACCTGGTCTGAAAGGGCTGTCTGATATCAGCGTGACCCTTCCTGCCATTCCAAGCGGTCTGTCGAGCCAGGTGTTGAGTATCGGCCCCCCGTATATTTCCGTGTTGAGCCTGTAATAAGAGCCTTGCTCTGACATCTCGGGCTGCGGCTTTAGCTTTATTGCCGGAGAATCCGAGTGCGAGGCTATTATTCTGAAGCCCTCTTTTTCTATGTCGGTTGAATTAATGCAAAACGCTATGATTGCAGATGAATTTTTATCAACGAAATATCTGCCGCCTTCTTTTAGACTCCACTTGCCGCTCAGCTCAAGCCTTTCAAAACCGCTTTCAATAAGAAGCCTGCTACATTCAGCCGCGCAGTGGAAAGGCGTAGGGCTTTCGTATATGAAGTCTATAAGTTCCTGTGCAAAGACTTTTTCTTCGCTTCCAATGTTCATAAGTCTCATCTCCAAACCGTATGCTCTTTATACTGATTAAGCTCTGCCTGGAGCCTTATGCGAGCTCCAGCTTTATATAATCCAGGTTTATTATCTTTACTCCCTTGTTTTCAAAAGCTATAGTTACATTGCTGCCATCCTTGGCAACTACAGTGCCGCCTCCAAACCTAGGGTGAACTATCTTGCTTCCAAGGCCTATGTCGCTGTTGTCTATGCCGCTTCTAGTGTCTTCCGCCGAGACATTTTTGGAAGAGTAAACACCAAAGCTTGCCGCATCAAGCGCAAAATTCTGCTTTATGCTCTCATCAAGCTTGTTTCTGCTCGACTGAGCCTGCCTCTTGTCGTTTCTGGCTGCCACGTTTAGGCTTTCAGTCAGGTCCTTAGGTATTTCGTTGATGAACCTGGATGCAACCCCGTAGTTTCTCCTGCCATATATAGTCCTCTCATGCGCGTATGTCATGAAGAGGTTCTCCTTGGCCCTTGTTATTCCAACATAGCAGAGTCTTCTTTCCTCCTCGAGCTGTGTCTCGTCGAGTATGGCCCTGTTTATAGGGAAAATGCCCTCCTCCATGCCTGCAAGGAACACAGTCTTGAATTCAAGACCCTTGGCGCTGTGCAGCGTCATGAGGGAAACATACTCCTCATCCTCGTCCATTGCATCTATGTCCGACACAAGCGAAATGGACGCGAGGAATGTCTCCAGATCCTTGTCCTCGCTTATCTGCTCGAATTCGATGGCACTTGATATGAACTCTCTTAAGTTTTCTATCCTTGTCTGGCTCTCCACAGTGTTTTCTGCCTTGAGCTCGGCTATATAACCCGTATTTTCAAGAACCTTTTCTATAAGCTCGGATACTTTCATGACCTCTTTCATCGCCATGAAGGTGCCAAGCTGCGAAACAAAGTCGCTTAGCTTTGACTTGCTTCTTGTAGATACGTAGTCGGCATGCTCTATGTCAAGCAGCACCGAGTATACGCTGTCTCCCCTCTCAAGCGAGACATCCTCGAGCTTTTCTACAGTCTTAGCCCCTATTCCCCTTTTGGGAACGTTTATTATCCTCTTGAGGCTTATGTTGTCTACCGGGTTTTGTATCAGCCTAAGGTACGCGATTATGTCCCTTATCTCTTTCCTGTCGTAGAACTTCATTCCGCCGTAAATTTTGTAGGATACGTTCTGCCTCATCAGGGCTTCCTCTATCGCCCTTGACTGCGCATTGGTCCTGTACAGCACCGCAAAATCGCTGTTGCTTCTTTCCCCTTTTGCCACGAGGTCTTTTATCTGGCGGGCGATGAAGTCACCTTCCTCCCTCTCGTCGCTGGCCTTGAAAAGCTTAATCTTGTCGCCGCCGTCCTTTTGCGTCCACAGGCGCTTTAGCTTTCTTTCCATGTTGTTTTTTATTACGTGGTTTGCCGAATCAAGTATCACCGAGGTAGATCTGTAGTTTTGCTCAAGCTTTACCACGGAGGCATCCTCGTAATCATCCTCGAAATTGAGTATGTTTGATATGTCAGCGCCTCTCCAGCCGTATATTGACTGGTCGTCGTCTCCCACCGCGCACAGATTCCTGTGGTGTCCCGAAAGCAGGCTTATGAGCTTATACTGCGCCTTGTTGGTGTCCTGATACTCGTCCACCATTACATACCTGAACTTCCTCTGGTAAAAATTCAAAACATCCGGATGACTTTCAAAGAGCTCGACAGTCTTGACTATTATGTCGTCAAAGTCCAAGGCGTTGTTTTCTCTGAGCTTTTTCTGATACACCTTGTATATCTGGGCTATCTTGGACATTTTGAAGTCGTCCCTATATATGCCGTCAAACTCCTCCGGTGTTATCAGCTTGTCCTTGGCGTCCGATATATGGTTTATGACCATCTTGGGCTCATAGAGCTTTTCGTTTATGTTGAGCTCCTTTATCGTATCCTTAAGTAGTATGAGCTGGTCGGCCCTGTCGTATATTACAAACGAGCTCGTGTAACCGAGCTTGTCTATGTCCCTTCTTAGCATTCTCACGCAGCACGAGTGGAAGGTGCCTATCCATATTCCTTCTGCACTCTCTCCAAGCAGCCTTTCAACCCTTTCCTTCATCTCCCTTGCCGCCTTGTTGGTGAACGTTATGGCGAGTATGTTTGAAGGAAAAATGTCCCTTGTGGCAAGGATGTAGTGTATCCTGTTTACCAGCACAGTTGTCTTGCCAGAGCCCGCTCCTGCAAGTATTAGCAGCGGCCCTTCCGCGGTCATTACTGCCTTTCTTTGCATCTCATTCAGATGTGAATACTTGTTTTCTATGTCATTGTTCACTATCAATCACCTGTTTCTAATATATTTAGAATGCTGTGGCTTCCTAAAACAAAAAAGAGGTGTTCGCCTCTTTTTGCACTCCACATATTACATTATACCCTATATTTTATGACTAGTCCAAGATTGCTGGCCTAGTATTCTCCGCCATTCTTCTTGTCATGTATGGCGTAAAGATCCGTCCTTCTGTGGATAAGCAGCGGCAGCTCGCTTCTTACTTTATCCACAAAATCCATGTCCAGCTCTGAATAGATTATCTGCTCCTTCTCATCTGCCTGGACGGCAACCTCTCCCCAAGGCGTTGTAACCATTGAATGGCCGTAAGCTGTATAGCTCGATTCCATGCTCCTTGCAGGTGATGCGGCTACAAAGTATACCTGGTTGTCGAGTGCCCTTGCCCTGGCTGTAAGCTCCCAGTGGGCAGGACCTGTCGTCATGTTGAAGGCGGCAGGTATTACTACAACCCTGGCTCCGCCTTCAACGGCCATTAGCCTAATAAGTTCAGGGAATCTCATGTCGTAGCATATTGCCACTCCAATTTTGCAAAACTCCGTGTCGAACACGGTAATGTCTTCGCCCCTGCCGAGAACGTCCGACTCCTTGAAGGTTATCTTGCCCTTTACATCTATGTCGAAGAGGTGTATCTTCCTGTGCCTTCCCAGAAGTTCTCCTTTTCTTCCGAATATGTAGGCTGTGTTATATATGCTCTCACCGTCCTTTTCCGGTATCGAGCCACCTACTATGTATATTCCGAGTTCTGCCGCTATTGACGAGAGGAAGTCTGTTGTCATGCCGGGGTATTCTTCCGCGTATTCAGGGAAGTATTTGTTGTCGTAGGGACAGTTGAACATCTCAGGGAGTGCTACTATGTCGGCTCCATTTGAGGCCGCTTCCCTTAGCATGCGCTCGGCTGTTTTTATGTTGAGTTCCTTTCCTTCTGTTACGTTCATTTGGCATATTGCTATTTTCATGGGATCAGCTCCTTTGAATTCTTCTTTGTTATTTGTAGGGGAATCCGTGGAATTGCCTCGCCTTAACATTTCGTTTTGTGATTTCCTTTGACTTGAGCATTTGTGAAATTGGATATTCTGAAAACTCGCTTCGCTCAAACAATTCAAAATATCATCAATTTCACTCACGCTCTTCGTCTGGAAATCATTCAAAACTCATTTAACTAAGGCTTCGCCAGTTCCTTCGGATCCCTATTAGTGCAACTACCCAATTGAACATTTCGAAACGCATGTGCATGAGTCCGGCGTCATTGTGATGTGTGCTCCGCACACGGGAAGATATTACAAGCCGATTATTCCATCGGATTCCATAGCTCTTTAGTCTTTTTAATCTTACCCGCAAAGAATCCGACGAAAATAAGAAGGCATGTTTTAAGTGAGTTTTTTAGATTTCCTGGCGATGTCGTGCAGCGAAATTCATAGAATTTTGAGTGTCTGAGCGCAGTGAGTTCTCAAAATTCTTAATTTCGCAAACGTAGGAGCCACTAGGAAATCCTAAAACGAAACGTACATGCCGATTATTTTCTCGGATTCCCATCACCCCACCAACGCCTCCCATCCTTCTCAATCAGCCTTTCCGCCTCCTTAGGCCCGCCGCTGCCGGCGCTGTAGAAATGCAGGCTATCGCTGTTTTCTTTGCAGCAATCGAGTATGGATTCTACAATCCGCCAGGAGTTTTCAATTTCCTCCCACCCCGCATAACGTGTGGAATCGCCCTTGATTGCGTCGAATATGAGCCTTTCATAGGTCTCAGGATTTTTGTTCTTAAGCTCTGCTTTTTTGAAGAAGGACATTCCGAAGGGCTCCAGCCTGTCGAGCCTTCCCGGCTGCTTCATGTTAAGTTGAAGGGATATGCTCTCCTGGGGCAGTATGTTTATCAAGAGTACGCTCGGCTGGGTTTCCGCGAACGCATCCTTGTCGTAAGTGGCCAAAGGATTTTTAAACTCTATTGCAATGTTCAGGAGCTTCCTGTCAAGCCTCTTGCCCGTTCTTATGTATACTGGCACTCCGCTCCATCTGGAGTTGGGTACAAAAAGCCTCAGCGCCGCGAATGTTTCCGTGGTGGAGTCCGAAAGAATGCCTTTTTCGCTCCTGTAGCCCTTGGCCATTTCGCCCTTTATCAAGCCTTCCCCGTACTGGCCCAGGACTACATTTTCTCCTATGTCCTCTGGGGTGATGTCGCGTATGCTCCTTATGACCTCGAGCTTCTCCTTTCTTATGTCTCCTGGCGCAAGGCTGGCCGGAGGCTCCATCATTACAAGGGACATGAGCTGGAGTATGTGGTTTTGAACCATGTCGCGGAGCACCCCGCTGCTTTCGTAGTACTCCTCCCTGCCTTCAACTCCCGCCTCCTCCAGTATGGAAATCTGTATGTTGTCTATGTAATCCCGGTCCCATACAGGCCCCAATATGGAGTTTGAAAACCTCAGGCTGAGTATGTTCTGTATCATCTCATTTCCAAGATAGTGGTCAATCCTGTATATGTCCTCCTCCGCAAATACGCCTCTTATTTCGTCGTTCAGCCTTCTGGCACTTTCAAGGCTCCTGCCGAAGGGCTTTTCAACGACAAGTCTTCTGAAGGCGCCCTTGGAATCGGCCATGCCCGAAGCCCTGAGCCTTTTGACTATGGGGCTGAAGAATTCGTGGGATGTTGCAAGGTAAAAGAGCCTTCCGAGGGGATTTTTGCACTCCCTTTCCATTTCCGAAAGCTCCGCCTCGAGCGCCCTGTACCCTTCTATGTCGTTGAAATCAAACTGCCTGTAGGAAACCAGCTTTTCAAAGCCCTGCCAGGCATCCTCGTCAAAGCCGAATCTCGAATATTTGGAGATGGAGTCCTTCACCGACTCCTTGTATTCCTCCTGTGTCCTTATCGACCTTCCTACAGTGAATACCCTGCACTCCGGCGGAAGGTTGTTGTCAACGTACAGATTGTATATGTCGGGTATTAGCTTTTTCCTGCCAAGATCTCCAGTCCCTCCGAACACAACTATTATGCTCATGCGTCACCTCCACGCTAACCTCAATATTCGCCAGCTTGAAGCTCAAGCTGCAAGACCGGCGCCTGTTCGCGAAATCCTGTTTGAATCGGATTTTAGCTCATTTTTTATTTATACCCCAAAAAAGTAAAACAAAGCCGCCAGAGTTTTCCGGCGGCTCCTGTAGATACAGATCTCTATTCATGTTACTTGGTAAAATATTGTTATGCTGCTATTGCTATATTCTCTCAAGCTTGAAGCTTGCATCGTGGCCGTTCAGATTCTGAACCTCCATGCCTTCAAGTTCTGCAACCTCGATTGATTCAGCAAGAGTCTCGCTCATGATGTAATCGCTGTGTACTCCAACCGCCTTTGTTATCTCTTCTCCGGCCTTGTAGAATATCTTTATCTTGTCCAGCATGTCGTAGCCGTTTGACTTTCTCATCTGCTGAACCTTTGATATGAACTCTCTCGCGTAGCCCTCGTCTATTAGCTCCTGAGTAAGGTTTGTGTCTAGTATTACAAACAGATTGTTTTCCATTGCCACGTTGAAGCCTTCCTTGGCTGATATTGTAGTCAGCACGTGCTCCTTGGCAAAGCTGAAGCTTTCTCCGTCCAGCTCCACTTCAACGCTCTCTCCTGCTTCAAGCTTAGGAACTACTACTGAAGCGTCAAGTCCTGCAAGCACGCCTCCGAATGTCTTGACCTTGTTTCCGAGCACTGAGCCCACAACCTTGAAGTTAGGCTTGAGGCTGAAGTTCATGAAGCTGCTCAGATCCTTTTCGAACACGACTTCCTTCACGTTAAGCTCTTCGCTTATAAGCGGCACAAGGTCCCCTATGACGCTCTCGTATTTTCCGTCTATTAGAACCTTCTGTATAGGCTGACGAACCTTTATTCTTACAGCCTCTCTAGAAGCTCTTCCCAGAGTTACAAGTCCTCTTGCTATCTCCATCTTCTCTTCAAGCTTTGCGTCTATCAATTCTTCCTTGCCTCTTGGATAGTAGCTTGTGTGAACCGAAAGCTCTCCCGTGAGGTTCTTGAAGGCCTCCTCTGATGTGTATGGAGCTATTGGAGCTATAAGCTGCGCAAGCTCTACCAATATCTCGTAAGTTGTGTTGTATACAGCCTTCTTGTCCTCGTTCAGTTCAGTCTCCCAGAATCTTCTTCTCGACCTTCTTATATACCAGTTCGAGAAGTCCTCATTTATGAAATCCTGCACCTTTCTTACTACCTTTGTAAGGTCGAATACTTCCCACTCTGCCTCTACTTCCTTCTTGAGGCTGTTGAATCTTGAAAGTATCCATCTGTCTATTTCAGGTCTTTCGCTGTACTCTACAAAGAAGTCTCTTGCATCTATGTCGTCTGTGTTTGCGTACAGCGTAAAGAAGTTGTACACGTTCTTGAAGGTTCCAAAGAACTTGCTTTGAACCTCTCTAAGTCCGTCCAGGTCGAACTTCGTAGGCTGCCAAGCCGGAGACACGTACATCAGATACCATCTTAGGGCGTCAGCTCCGTACTCGTCGAAAAGCTCGAAAGGATTTACAGTGTTTCCTCTCGACTTGGACATCTTCTTGCCTTCCTTGTCTAGTATAAGGTCGTTTACAAGTACATTCTTGTAAGGCGCTCTGCCCTTCATGAACACAGATATAGCAAGCAGCGAGTAGAACCAGCCTCTTGTCTGGTCTATACCCTCGCATATGAAGTCCGCAGGGAACAGCTCAGAGTCGAAGTTCTCGGCATTTTCAAACGGATAGTGGTGCTGAGCATATGGCATTGCTCCAGAGTCGAACCAGCAGTCTATAACGTCTGGAACTCTTGTCATTGTGCCACCGCACTTTTCGCATTTTATGTGCACATCGTCAACATACGGCCTGTGGAGCTCTATGGACATGTCTATGTCCTCCACGGCTCTTTCTACAAGCTCCTGCCTTGAGCCTATAGTATCAAGCTCGCCGCACTCGCATCTCCATATGTTAAGAGGCGTTCCCCAGTATCTGCTTCTTGAAAGCGCCCAGTCGTTCACGTTTTCAAGCCAGTTTCCAAAACGCTTTTCTCCGACATAGCCAGGGAACCAGTTGACCTCGTTGTTGCTTCTCACAAGGTCGTCCTTGAGCTTTGTCATTTCTATATACCAGCTTGGCTTTGCGTAGTAGAGCAGAGGCGTTCCGCATCTCCAGCAGTGAGGGTAGTTGTGCTCCATCTTCTCCTTCTTGAAAAGCTTGCCCTCGGCCTTTAGCCATTTTATTATGTCAAGGTTGGCATCCATTACGAACATGCCCTTCCATGGAGTCTCAACGAACTGTCCTGTCTCGTCTACAGGCTGAAGCACCGGAAGGTCATAGGCTCTTCCAAGGTTGTAGTCGTCCTCTCCAAAGGCCGGCGCAGTATGGACTATTCCAGTACCATCTTCAGTAGTTACGTAGTCGCCGCATGTAACGAAGAAAGCCTTCTTGTCAGCCTTCACAAAAGGCATAAGCTGCTCATACTCCATGTACTCAAGGTCTTTTCCCTTAAGCTCCTGCAGCACTTCAAAATCTTCTCCGACAACCTTCTTTGAAAGGTTCTTTTCAACGTAGAACACGTTGCCCTGAGCAAGCACCTTCAGGTAGGTCTCGTTAGGATTAACTGTAAGCGCCACGTTTGAAGGGAGTGTCCAAGGAGTAGTCGTCCACACAAGGAAGTACTCGTCCATGTCCTTTCTCTTGAATGCAACTATTACTGTGTCAGTCTTGACTTCCCTGTAGCCTTGTGCAACCTCGTGCGATGCAAGTCCTGTTCCGCATCTTGAGCAGTATGGAAGTATTTTGTGACCTTCGTATATAAGCCCTTCCTTGAAGAACTTGTCAAGTATGTGCCATTCGCTTTCTATATAGTTGTTGTCGAGAGTTATATAAGGATTGTCAAGGTCTATGAGGTAGGCCATGCGCTCGGTCATCTCTCTCCACTGTTTTTCGTAAGTGAATACAGACTCCCTGCATTTTTCGTTGAACTCTTTTATTCCGTACGCCTCTATCTCCTGCTTGCTTGAAAGGTTGAGCTGCTTTTCAACCTCGATCTCAACAGGAAGTCCGTGAGTGTCCCAGCCAGCCTTTCTCTTAACCTGGTAGCCGCTCATTGTCTTGTATCTGCACACAGAGTCTTTAAGAGTCCTGGCCATTACGTGGTGTATTCCAGGGTTTCCGTTTGCAGTAGGAGGTCCCTCGTAGAATACGAAAGGAGTCTTGCCCTCTCTTGCCTTTATGCTCTCGTTTAGTATGTCAACTTCTTTCCAAAACTGTGTTATCTTCTTTTCGGTCTCGTTGACCGTATTGCACAGCGAATCGAACTTGCTCATAAAATCACCTTTCCTTTTTTATATTTCATTTTTAAAATAAAAAATCCCAAGTCATAACGACTTGGGACGAATATTCTCGCGGTACCACCCAAATGAACAGAGCAAGCTATGCACTTTAATCAAATGCACCTTGTTCTGACACTTTATGCGGATTTAACGCATCCACTCTCGCAAAGGCTTATTCTCACAAGGATTTCAGCCTCCGGGCTCATAGGTGATATTCATGCACTTCTTGCTGGCAGCCTTCCACCATGCGGCCACCTCTCTAAAAGCAAATCTAATGCACTACTGTCCTAATCGAAGCCTTTTGAATATTAGGTATAAAAAAAATACTATTCCTATAAATAATATTTAATATTTGGGGGTTTGTCAAGTGCACAGACGCTACTATTATATGATATGTTTATTAAATTTCTTTGAAATGGGTATCTATTAACTGTGAAAGGAAGCATTCATTTAATTCAAGGAGGTTGATTTTATGAACTGGCTTACACCATTAGACAAGAGAAGGGACAGCCTTAGAAAGTATATTGACGAGATGCTTGGCGATGACTTCCTCAAACTTCCGGCAAAGGACTTTTTCCCTGAAACCCGAATGAGAACTGATATAAGAGAAACCGACAAGGAGTATATACTCGAAGCAGAGCTTCCCGGATTTAAAAAGGAAGAGATAAAGATAAATATCAAGGAAAACTATCTGATTATTTCGGCAGAGAAAAAAGAAGAGGTTGAGGAAAAAACGGAAGACTTTATAAGAAGGGAAAGAAGCTATGGCAGCTTGAGACGTTCCTTCTATCTTGAAAACATTAGAGAAGGTGAGATAAAGGCAAAATTTGACAATGGCATTCTGACCGTTGTCCTTCCAAAGTCTGACGAGATTAAAAAAGAAGAAAAAATAATAGATATCGAATAAACCACTCTAAAAAACGACTGTTGCGGAATTTGATGTGACCCCAATAAGTTAGACTTTTTAGCGTAGCAGTTTTATGGCTGCTACGCCATTTTTATGCCGCCAAGAGGTTAAGCCTGTATTCCACAGGGCTCATCCACCCTAGTTTCTCTTTAATTCGTTTCTCGTTATAATACTTTATGTATTTGTCTATTGCCTCTTTCAGCTGCTCATAGCTATAATAAACCACACCATAATACATCTCTTGTTTCATAATTCCAAAGAAGTTTTCCATTACAGAATTATCATGGCAGTTTCCTTTCCGGGACATACTTTGGAAGATTTTATTTTCTTTCAGCTTATAACTATAAGCCTTCATCTGATAAGCCCATCCTTGATCTGAATGAAATGTACGCCTGTATTTACAATCGCTTGTAATTTTTATGGCTTCATTTAAAGCATTTATTATACTTTCAGCAGATGGTCGTTGTGAAATACCATAACTAATTATTTCTCTACTGCACATATCCATAAATGGATCCAGATAAAGTTTCTTGATAATCATTCGTCCTTTGTCATCTATATCATAATACTTAAATTCAGAGGTGTCTGTTGCAATCTTTTGGTGTGGGATATGAGTTTTAAACCTCCTGTGAATTCTATTAGGAGCAACCTTACCTACCTTGCCTTTATAGGAACTATACTTTCGACTTTTTCTAGTAAACGAAGTAACTTGAAGACCAAGCTTCTGAACAATTCGTTGAACACGTTTCTTGTTTACAGCGAGTCCTTGTTTTCTTAATTCACCATAAATTCGACGATAGCCGAAATCTTTGTTTTCTTTTCTAATTTCAAGGATTCTTTGCTCAAGATCCTCATTTGGATTTTGTCTATCAAAGCGTTTTTGCCAGTACATATATGTTGCTTTAGGAAAACCTGTGAATGCGAGAATATCTTTTAGTTTGAAGTCTCCTCGGAGGCTGTGGATGATTCTCGCTGTTTTTTCAGAAGAGTTTCCTCCTCTAAACGCAGCCTCCTCAGTTCTTTTAAATAGGCATTCTCTATTCTTAACTTGAGATTTTCATCCTCAAGTTGTTTTAAATACTCTGAATTATTGCTAACAGTTTCAATATTTGTAGATTTGCTTTCCTTTGGTTTAGACACTTTGGAACACCGCCCCTTTCGTTTGGGTCGTAAAGCATCAGGGCCAGCAATCCTAAAATCATTTACCCACTTAGTAATTAATGGTGGATTGTTTACGCCGACGGATAGAGCCAAATCCTGATAAGAGACCTCTGTTGATAAATATAACTCTACCACATGAAGTTTGAATTCAAAAGTATATGTTTCGTTTTTTCTAGAACGCATCAATCCTTCTGCACCAAACGCTTTAAAAGCATTTATCCATTTCATTACATCGCTAGAAGATTTTACACCATATTTATTTGCTAAAACTTTTTTCCGCCTTCACCATTCATGTATGCATCTACAATTTTTTTCTTGAATTCATAATTATATTTTGCCATAAAAAACCGACCTCCAATTGTTAGATTTTTAGGTCTAACTTTTGGGGGTCGGTTCAATGTCATTGAGAGCCGTTTTACATATATTATTGTTCATCAGAGGTAGGGGCTGCTATCTGTTCATGCAGTCCGGTCTCGGTCGAACTTTTCAGAAAAATTGCAAGCATTGCAGCCAGCAAGGGGACTAAAAACAAAAGCTGCATCGCTGCATCAATGCCAAAGGCGTCAGCATATCGCCCAATGATAGATACTCCAAGGCCGCCTATTCCGACAGCAAAACCCATGCTAAGGCCCGAGGCCAGTGCTGTGTTCTCTGGGATGAGCTCTTGAGCCAGAATGACAGTTACTGAAAATGAAGACAATAGAGCCATCGTGCCAAAACCCAGCAGTATAAAGGAAACCGGTCCTGAAAGTGTGAAAAAGCCATAAAATGAAGCAGACGCCAGGAGCATGGAGCAGAAAACAAGTGGCTTGCTTCCGAAGCGGTCTGATATATAGCCTCCTATAATACCGCCCACTGAGCCGGCGGTAAGGGCTGCAAATATCAGGGAGCCTGTGAACTGCGCTGAAAAATCTCTGGAAAGAAAATATATTGGAAGCAAAGTCATAAGTCCTGTATGGACTACTGAGCGAAGGACCACAATGACAATGAGCTTGAACAGCTCGGAATTAGAGGAGTTTCCGATGCTTTTTAGAAGCTGACTCAGCTTTGGTGAATCCTGTTTTGCAGGTATACTGATTCTCGGGGCATAAAAATATAGAAGCAAAGCCGCAAGCAAGCCTGGAAATATAGCTACCCAGGTATACTCGACGCCATAGTTGCGGAAAAGAGGCAGTAGCAGAACTGGGCTGATGGCAAGGCCAAGATTGCCCATTGCAATGAAGGAAGACATTACAAGGCCCTTGTTTTTTTTGCTCGACATGCCTACCATTGAGGCTGCCTGCGGATGGAAGGCTGCGGTACCCATTCCGGCTGCTGCGGCAATCAGCATTAATAGCGCCGCGCTGGATATGTAGCCGGTCATACTCAGCAGCACAGCCATCCAAAGTGTTCCAACGTGCACGAACCAGCGTTGGTCCTTTTGATCTATTAGATATCCGAAAATTGGTTGCGCAATCGATGAGCTTATCGTAAACACAGCTATTATAAGAGTTCCTGCTGACACAGACAGCTTGTCGCCAAGTATTAGCACAGCTGTAAGCTGGGGCAGGAAATTTGCGTACATGTCGTTCATCATGTGAGCGAAAAAAAGTATTGCAACAGAGGCTATGCCCATATTTTTGGTGTCCATAATATCTCCTTAGAGCTCAATAGTGGTTGATAAGTATGTGTTGCTTTAAAAAAATTGTACTACACATAATCGAAATTGGATATAAAAATTCAGAGATATGCTATATAGAGATGAAACGTGGGACTCTCAAGGACTCTGAGCTGATATCTGCAAGTGTTTAAATATAAAAATATTTTATGATATAAAAATATTCCATAGAATAAAATCATACTTGGCGCAACTTGTTTACTATAAGTAAAGATTTTGATACCCTATACTAGGTATACTGTTTCAAGGTTTTCAAAATACATAGCAGAGGAGAATGCAAACAATGAAAAAAGCAAAAAGACACATTCTTTTGCTTGCCGCAATCATACTTGGGATGCTGACATTCGCAGCATGCGCCAAGGAAGAACCGCAGCAGGAGACAAATGGTCCGGCAAAGCTTATATCGACAGAAGATCTTAAGGAAAAAATGAAGGATGATTCGTATGTTATAGTGGATACTCGTATAAACGACGCCTTCAACGGCTGGAAGCTTGACGGCGTAAGCAGGGGCGGCCACATAGAGGGCGCTGTCGATTTTTCGGCAAACTGGCTGAAGGTTGAGGCCGAAGACAAGGACAAGGTGCTTGATGAGGCTCTAAAGACTAAAGGGATAAGCTCCGACAAAAACATAGTACTTTACGATGCAAACGGCAAGGACGCTCTAGACGTTGCCAATTATCTGAGTGAGAAGGGATACAAGAACCTTTATGCTTACGATGTCAAGGAGTGGGCGAAGGATGACAGCCTGCCTATGGTTAAATACGACAACTATCAGATGATAGTTCCGGCAAGCGTAGTTAAGGATATAGTTGATGGAAAGACGCCTGAAAGCTTCGAGGAAGGCAAGAAAGTCAAAATAGTTGAAGCAAGCTGGGGCGAGGAGGATACATCCTATGCCAAGGGACACGTTCCTACAGCATTCCACATCAACACTGACCTTATTGAGCCGCCTCCAGCATGGATGCTTGCAAGCGACGAGCAGCTGACTCAGTTTGCGAAGGACTACGGCTTTACAAAGAACGACACAGTCATAGTTACAAGCGAAGCTCAAATGGCAGCATACCGCGTGGCCCTTGTGCTCCGTTACATGGGAGTTGAGGATGTAAGAGTACTCAATGGCGGACTTGGAGCCTGGACTTCTGCCGGCTATGATGTTGAAACTGCAAGCAACAAGCCGACTCCGGCGAGCGATTTTGGCGCTGTGATACCTGCTAATCCTGATCTTGTAGACACTATGGATGAGACAAAAGCTGGACTTGCAACTCCGGACAAATTCACGCTTGTTGACAACAGAACATGGGAAGAGCACATAGGAAAGACTTCTGGATACAGCTACCATGACAAGATGGGCCGTATACCAGGAGCAGTTTATGGCTATGCAGGCATAGGCGATTCAAACTCGCTTCAGTACTACCGCAACATTGACAATACAATGAGAAACGCCGATGAAATTGCGGCTATGTGGAAGGATGCAGGCATAGATACAAGCAAGCACCTTTCGTTCCACTGCGGCAGCGGCTGGCGTGTTGCTGAAATACTTGCATATGCGAACACAATGGGACTAGATAACGTTTCAATATACAGCAACGGCTGGATAGAGTGGAGCAACAATCCAAGCAATCCAATAGAAACAGGAGAGCCTGCAAAATAGATTGAAAGATGTGAGAGCATGAAAAGTAGCAAAGTTATAAAAGCAGCCTATGCCATAGCTGCCTTAATACAGTTAGCTCTAGTGGCGGCTGTAGTTCAGTTAAACAGCTTGACGACTAAGAAAGCCGGTGTAATGCATCATGTGTATTACATGAAGGATAAGTATGCCCAGGGGATATACTCCCCGGCAAATCTCAGGCTGCAGAGCATAGCGATTATTGCTGTTACAGTATTAGCTGCAGGAATTCTGGCCTTTGCTGTCAGGCGAAAAAAAAGTAGATTTTTAAAAATTCAAGCAGGCATTGCAATGGTAATTGGACTTGTCACGTGGTATATAATCAACAGTGGATTTTTCAAGAGCTTGCTAGCCTATCCGTATTTTATAATGGCATTTGAGATCGTCTTGGCAATACAAATGCTGATACTTATTGGTGTAAAATTTACAGCAAGAGACAGATATAAATAAAATGAGCAGCATCACTCTCTTTTGTTGGGAGTGATGCTGCTCATTTTGATTTTTGTATTTAGATTCATCGAATTTGAGAAGTCAGGCTCTAAGCAGAATGCTCAGTTACAAATTCATCTTTGTCGCTGTATGCAATAGCTTTTTTCCCAAACAAGCCTATCACAAAACCTGTGGCTCTGCCTGCAATGAACGCTATCACAACTGTTGTAAGTATTCCGATTATTTGAATGCCAGGGCTTCCAGCAACAAAAATAGCTGTCAGGCCACCCAAAATGCCCGGCATTCCGTGAAGATTGTTGATTCCGCAGGTATCCGTGCCTTTTATAATTTTTTCAAGCTTTAAAGAGAGTATGCTGTATCCGACTGTGCTGAGTGTGCCAGCTCCAATCCCTATAAGCATAGCGTATCCCGGCGTTGTCATATCGCAGAGTGATCCTATGGCCACACCGCCGGCCAGCGCAGCGTTAGCGATGTCTTCAATCACAACCTTGCCGCGTATGATTGTTGAGAATATATATGTAGCCAATGTTGAGCCGCAAAGCGCAAATACCGTGTTGATTGCCGTAAGAACCACTTTGTCAGGAGTGACAATTGCGCTTGTGAATGACGGCCAGAAAAGCCACAGTATCATGCTACCCAAAAGGCAGAACTGGTTGCTTGTGGAATCATTTTCACAAATGGGGTCGTTTTTGAATTTATGTATTGTATTTGCAATTACGCCGATTCCAAAATATGCACCGAACGCATGGATTACGACTGAACCACCGGTGTCGAAAAATCCTTTGAAATAGCCACTTTCAAGAATAAGCCACTCGTTGAATATGTATGCCGGTATGAACAGCAGGCCCATCAACATATATTGGTCCATCCTGAGGCGTCCAAGAGGAGCTCCCATTGCAATCAAAAGACTGGCTGCAGCAAATTCAGCGAATAGAAAGGTTTTTATGTCCACGGTCGGCATAGCAAAGCCTTCGCCGCCGAAGCTTTTGATTAGCATATATGAAGGGATTGCAACGCTTACAGCAAGGAATGTCGCTGTGATTGAGCTGTAGCCGTGCTTGCGTATGAAAGCCATAAGAAAACCGAAGCCCACCAACAGCATTGCAAGAATGTGGATTGAACGCCCATACTGCAATGTGTCAAGTATCGTTCCGTATTCAGATGGTGAGTCGGATGCATTTGCGCCAGCGGCATTAATGTCGACTGCCTCCTGGACAAGGTTTTCATTGAAAGACGGAAGAAAAGCAACGGCAATGGCAATAATTATGAACAGAAAAAAAGCCAGGAGTGCTTTGCTTGGTGAATAGGCCTGTTTTGATGTAAGATGTTGCACTTCATGTTGAGGTTCTGATTTTGCTGCCTGAGACATTTGATTACCTCCCATAAATTTAATTTAATCAACCCTGCAAACAAATATAAAATGTCAGAAAATTAACCAAAATAAAGCGGCTTTGATTATCGGAACGCCTGAAATATACAGATGCATGCAAAGTCGTAAGGACAAACAGGGACTAAAATAAAATAATAATGTGATATATTTAACATAAACCGATATGTAATAATATTACCACCTATGCCAATAAAAAGGAATACAAATTTGAAAATAAATAGTTGCATATGCATGTCACTGCTTCTTACTTTAGAAAACTTATTGGTTAAGGCTGTCTTGCAATATGATAGAATATAACTATAAAAATCAAATTACAAAGGAATGATTATTTATGTTGAATATATGTTTGAACCTGCAGAGTGTGCTTAAGAGGGAGATATATGTGCAGTAACTTATGCAGTCTCCCTTGAAACTTGGATTTATAAGAATCTGGAGGGCGATATATAGATGAAAAGTATAGATTTAAAAGATATAGGGCTAACGGAGGAATATATTCAGGAAGCTTCAATGTATGATGTAAACCTTCACATAGCAAGAGTATCCGTGCAGCACAAGGATATTTACAAGGTCATCACAGAGGACGGTGAGTGCTTCGCCGAGATATCAGGCAAGATGCACTACGATGCGGAGTATTCTAGCGACTATCCTGCAGTAGGCGACTGGGTACTTGTGGACCGCACTAGCGACGAGCATGGCCATGCTATAATCCACCACATACTCAAGCGAAAAAGCTGCTTTGAGAGAAAGATGGCAGGTACAGCGAAGGACTATCAGGTAGTGGCCTCCAATATAGATACCGTGTTCATTTGCATGTCTCTTAATAAAGATTTCAATCTGCGCCGACTTGAACGCTATATTTCAATAGCCTGGGACAGCATGGCCACACCCGTTGTGGTTTTGACAAAGGCCGACATTTGCGACGACGTCCAAGGAATGCTAATTAAAGCGCAGAGCGTTGCACTAGGAGTAGATATAATTACTACATCCAGCATGTCCGAAGATGGCTATCTTGATGTAAAAAAATATATTGCAAGGGGCAAGACTGTAGCTTTCATAGGGTCCTCTGGCGTCGGCAAGTCGACACTTATAAACAGGCTGATGGGCGAAGAGCTTCTTGTGACTAAGGGATTGCGGGATGATGACAAGGGCAGGCATGCCACCACATTCAGGCAGCTGTTGATGATTCCAAGTGGAGGGGTGGTAATAGACACTCCTGGGATGAGGGAACTTCAGCTGGCTGCAGCCGACCTTGACAGGACGTTTTCAGACATAGAGGACCTAGCACAGAATTGCCGCTTCAAGGACTGCCGCCATGAAGAGGAGCCCGGATGCGCCGTTAGAGAGGCAATCGAGCTGGGAAGGCTTGATGAAAAGCGCCTTGAAAGCTTCAAGAAGCTGCAAAAGGAGCTCAAGTACCAGGAGTTAGACAGCAAACAGCGTGAGAATGAGAAGATAATGAACATGTTTGGTGGAAAAGGGGCAATGAAGGAAGCGCGTGATTTTGTAAAGCGCAAGAACAAGCGCTAACAATATCCTCTGACACTTTGAACACAAAAGCCGGGGAAACCCGGCTTTTTCTTATGTTTGCAAAATGTTTGCATTTGTGATGAGCATAAAAAAATCAAGGCCCCTGAAAGCCTTGATTTTGCTGGTGCAGGAAAAGGGAGTCGAACCCTCACGATATTGCTACCGCTAGAACCTGAATCTAGTGCGTCTGCCAATTCCGCCATCCCTGCGTATTAAAATTTTAACAGTAAAATTTTATCAAAATAATCATCATATGTCAACGCAAAGAATAACTGGATGCACTTGATTCAAATATGCAATCAAAGTACTCGAACTCTATATCCAGTTCACAGTCCTCTCCCGTTGCAAATGATCTATTACCGAGGAGTTCAAGAAATCTCCTGTGACCTCGACTCGCTTCTGCGCCCAAAGTGAATTCTCCATATATACTAAGAGTTTCACGGATTGCATCGTCAAATATTTCGACGAATGAAGAGGTGAATTCAGCTGAATTGTCCCAGGGAAGACACCAGCTCGCTTTTTTTAGATTGAGGTAGTCAAGGCTGTCGCTTATTTCCTGAGGATAAATGATACTTGAAACCAGAGGATGGCTCCCTTTCATATGCTCGAGTTTTGAAATCAGAAGTCTCTTAAGCCCGGATGGATCATCAAGCCTTCGCTGAATAGAGTGCATGTCATTAATAGCTGTAACTATCTGCGAGACTGTGATATTGTCGCCGTGTACATTTCTTATTACATGCTCGAACATACCGGCTATGACTTTTGATTCGGATTCAGATACTTTTATGATTTTCGGGACATTCAGTCGGTGCGGAGTCAGGTTCATTATCTTTTTCAACATTAAGATATCTATAGTAGTTTCAAATAGCCTATGGTAATAGACATACTTAAGAGCGTCATCCTTCTCACTCCTGGCAAACCCCGTTTTATAATAAACGTATGGATGTGCATGTACATCGAGAATGTAGTGACATATGAAGCCAAGCATATATGCAGATAATATGTCTCTTTCTGGGGCGTTTTGGCTTTTAACATATTCAAGCATTTGAGAAAATGTGGCTTTGATTTTTTTTCTGTGCAGCTTTTTTCCTATATAGGGGATATCTTCACTGTCTGCCAAAGGCCAGGCCCTGTAGTAGAACAAGAAATCGGGTCCCTGCGTTCCAAGATTAAATACGCTATGGCGCTTTGATGCAATCGCTTTGACATACTGTGATTTTGTTTGCTTAATGGCCTCAAGGCCGCATAGATAGTGCGTAATTAAGCCTGGCATGATATCCTGTCCTTTCGCTTTGTATAAATACTTAAAATACTGTCTTATTAAGCTGCTTAAGCTGCCTTGATAAAGGCTACATATACATTATACAGCTTGGCGGGTAATTTGCATCCCAAAATGCCGAATAAGTACTTGGAAACCTGTTTTAGGGCCCGGATGAGGACTATGAAAAAGGCTTCGCATAGTATGAAAAATGTACATGAAATAATATTTACTTTAGACTCGAATTATGTGATAATAATACCTTGTTGTGATAAAATTTAATTAATGTGTATTAAATAACATAGAGTGAGCGGAGGGTTCGAAATGAAGATGGGATTTGATCCAAAGAAATATCTTGAAGAGCAGTCCAAGTACATTTTGGAAAGAGTGCATAACTATGACAAGCTATATCTGGAATTTGGAGGAAAGCTCTTGTTTGACCTTCATGCAAAGAGGGTTCTGCCAGGTTTCGACGAAAATGCTAAAATCAAGCTTCTTCACAAGCTCAAGGAGAAGGTTGAGATAATTATCTGCGTTTATGCCGGAGACATAGAAAGAAACAAGATCAGAGGAGACTTTGGAATTACATATGACATGGACGTGCTAAGACTCATAGACGATCTTGCCGCATATGAGCTTGATGTCAACAGTGTTGTAATCACAAGATACGAAGGACAGCCAGCCACTACTGTCTTCATGAACAAGCTTGAGCGCAGGGGTATAAAGGTATATACGCACAAGGCTACAAAGGGATATCCAACTGATGTTGACACAATAGTAAGCGACGAGGGCTACGGCCAGAATCCATACATTGAGACTACTAAGCCGATAGTAGTAGTAACAGCGCCAGGACCTGGAAGCGGAAAGCTCGCAACTTGCCTTAGCCAGCTCTATCACGAATATAGACGCGGAAAGGTAGCGGGGTACTCCAAGTTCGAGACATTCCCTGTATGGAACGTGCCGCTAAAGCACCCGCTTAACATTGCATATGAGGCTGCGACTGTAGACCTAAAGGATGTCAACATGATTGACTCCTTCCACTTTGATGCCTACAACGAAATAACTGTAAACTACAACCGCGACATAGAGATGTTCCCTGTCCTAAAGAGGATAATCGAGAAGATAACAGGCCAGGAGTCTGTATACAAGTCTCCTACAGATATGGGCGTAAACAGGGTAGGCTTTGGGATAATAGACGACGAGGTTGTTAAAGAGGCTTCAAGGCAGGAGATCATAAGGAGATACTTCAAGACTGTCTGCGAATACAAGAAGGGCTACATTGATTATGAGACATCTCAGAGGATGAAGCTCATAATGGAGGAGCTCAATCTTAAGGAGCAGGACAGGAAAGTAGTTATGCCTGCAAGGGAGTATTCGGCAAGGCTAAAGCAAAATTCCGCCAAGAATGACGCATGTCCGGCAATGGCAATCGAGCTGGATGACGGGACTATCATAACCGGAAGAACATCTGATGTTATGAATGCCACAGCTGCCGTGCTGCTCAACGCAGTAAAACATATGGCCAACATGGCTGATGAAATTCACCTTATCTCTCCAGTAATACTAGAGCCGATAATTGACCTTAAGACCAAAAAACTCGGCAATAGAAGCTCGGTTCTTGACTGCGAGGAGATACTGATAGCGCTTAGCATATGTGCTGCAACCAATCCTATGGCGCAGGCTGCCATAGAAAAGCTGCCTATGCTAAAAGGCTGCAAGGCCCATTCAACGACAATACTTAGCCTGAGCGACGAGCAGATATACAGGAAGCTTGACATTGATGTTACATCAGACGCTGAGTACCCGTCAGAGAACCTATACTACAATTTATAACAAACCATAATATTGAATTGAAGCGCCGCACTTGCAATAAGGCAAATGCGGCGCTTCTCGTTTTTTGTATATAAGCTATCCATTAAGTAAAAAGCATACCTCTGCGAATGGCGCAAGGCATGCTTTGGTTATGGTGTTAAAGTTGGAATTTTCCCATCTGCGCAGCCAGTTCTCGCGTCATGTGTGCAAGTACTTTGGCAGATGATGAGACTTCTTCTGTGGATGCGTTCATTTCCTCGGAGGATGAGGCAATCTCTTCCGAGGAAGCCGAAACTTCCTGAGAGACTGAGGACGCGCACTCTATTTTTTCGATTATGGAGTTTTTTTCGCACAGTATGGCGGATGTGACGGAGCCAATGGCTTCAATACGCGGAACGGCATCATCCACACCGGAGATTATCCTGCTGAATGAATCCATGGCTGTGTTGATGACCCTTACCTGGTCATCAAGTTCGTTGCTCATGGTATCAGTCATTTTTGTCATTGTCGACGCCTCAAGAGTGACTCCTGCAATCAGGGAGTTTATATTCTCTGCGGAATTCTTGGATTGCTCTGCAAGCTTTCGGATCTCTTCGGCAACGACAGCAAAGCCACTTCCAGCTTCGCCGGCCCGCGCTGATTCTATTGATGCATTTAAAGCCAGGAGGCTGGTCTGGCTTGCAATGCCATTGATTATTTCAGTTATTTTGTTTATCTGACTGAGTCTGTCTCCAAGAACGGATATCTTGCTAGTGAATTCATTGAATGATTTCCCGACGGAATCCACTGAGTTTGAGAGCTCACGCATATCTATGCTGCCCTTGCTTGCATTGCATTGTATACTCTTTGAACCGGAGCCGATATCTTCTATTGAATTCCCCATATCCTCAATGTGTCGGCTGAATCTATTGAGTATCTCGGTGATGTTGGTCAGATCATTAGCTTGTGCGCCAGTTCCGACCGCCACTTCCTGTATAGCATCGGATATCGTTGCTGTTGCAGATGCCATCTGCCCAGCTACAGCAGAGAGCCCTGCCGCCTGGTTATCGATTTCGCCTGAAGAGCTTCTTATAATATGCACCATATTGCTTAGCGTGTCTCTCATCTGTGTAAGCGATTTGGCCATAACTCCTGTCTCGTCGCTGTTTTTCGAAAGCTCGCTGTAGCTTTCATCGTACGATAAGTCGAGTACTGCTATTTTGTTAATGAGGCTCGTTGTCTTAACTATGGGTTTTGATATTTTTCTCGAAATGAATATGGCTATTGCTGAAGCTATGGCCATTGAAAGCATGGCGATTAGTATTATCTTTGTGCGCATTTCAATGAGGGCGTCATATTCAGCTGCTACGTCATAGTCTGCTCCTATTAATCCCACGATGGAGCCTGAGCTGTCCTTAAGAGGGTAGAGGGATGATACGAGCTTGCCCCACTCCGAAACCTCGATTTTATCAGCTATGTATGGAGAGCCTGAGTATGCAAGATCGAATTTGCCGTTTATATTTTCGGCGATGTCGCCCAGATGCGAAATATCCTCTGAAGAGTAGTCGAGACCGTCAACGATGTATACGTAGTTTCCGCTGCTGTCCCTTTTCATTGTGAACAGAAATTTTGCACCGCTAATTTCTCTGATGGCGTTTAGCTTTTCCCTAATTGTATTATAGGATTCCGTTTTTTCATCCTCTGGAGTATTAAGCTTTTTGAAATCTTCAATATCAATTTCATTAGCTCCTGTCTTTGCAATCGTAAGACTTTTGTTGCCGAGGCTGCTTACGAAAAGATCATAACTCTGCTTGTACATACTGAATGAAATCGATCCTATAGCCAGGAGCACGGTAGCTAGGAATGTTGCCACTATTTTGGTTCCTATCCTGTTTTTAAAGCTGACATTATCGGACATAATATCCCTCCATGAAAAAATTATTTTTTAGTATACTGTATACGGTGGAGTTTGATTTTTTCATATTATGTCGATGCTTTAATGTCAAATCGTGTGCTTAATACTGCAACAAAGCGCTGCTCATTAGGTGTGGAATAGGTGTATATTTAGTCTAGTATATTATATACCAACTATTAAGACATGCACACAAAAACCTGCTTTAATTAATAAAATATTAACAAAATAAGCTGTATTGCAATAAAAATTGAGATGTCTGAGGAGTTGAGACGCAAAATAGGTAATTTCTAGAAGTAAAGAATCGAAAAAAGGATTTCCCGTGTGTTGGATAAATAATCGTGATTACCGGATTGGGCACGTGGAAAAGCGCCATGCATAAAAAACACATGGCGCCTATTGGGCATTTTTGAATTTTTTCAAAGCTACTTTCTTATATCAACTATCTTTCCACTGTTTGCTTCCTGAAGGACTTTAGGCGAAATCTTTACGAGCGAAAACTGTGAGCCGCCTCCAGTGAACACGCAGTCGCTTTCCATGACTCTAGAATCTATGATGAATGTGGCAGGGTAGCTAAATGAGGGGACGCCTCCGCAGATGTAGCCAGTCTTTTCGAGTATCTGTTCAGGAGTTGCTGTTTTTAGTTTTTTAATGCTGAGAAATTCTGTGATTTTTTTCAAGTCAAACTTGTCATCGCCCTTTAGTATTGCGACTATAAGATTTCCTTCAGGGTCAACAAGACATATGTTCTTTACTATGTTTTCGAGCGTAGTGCCCGCAGCAACTGCAGCATCCTCAGCTGAATGGCAGATGTCTTCGTAGACAAATTGCTCTGCGTCGATAGAGTTTTCTAAAATGTACTTGCGAAGCTTTTCCTCATATTCCCTCATAATCATCCCTCCGTAGATAGTGATATACATTATATAGATTATAGCACTTGATGGCAGCCATAGTAGATGTATTTTTTTGAGCGGTAGAATGTTATCCAATATACAGTGCATTTAAAAGAGTCATTAGTTGAAGGTATGGGTATAGTAAAAATAGAAAATCAGACAAGAGTAGTGCGATGTCGGATGAAACAGTCGGTCTTATTAAAGAGGAGGCAAGCAATATGAGACACTTCAACATTCTAATTGGCGGCTCTGCAGGGCAAGGAATAGACACGCTTTCAAGCAGTATAGAAAAAACACTACACAAAATGGGTTATTATATATTTTCCAACAAGGATTATGAATCACGCGTTAGAGGTGGGCATAATTTCACGCAGATTAGGTTCGGGAATTTGCCGTTATATATACATTCTGACAATCTGGATATGTTAGTTGCATTGAACGAGGAAGCAATAGAAACCCACAAAGAGAGACTCTCAGAAGGCGGAATTATTCTTTGTGATGAAGGCATTGCATCTGAAGAGGCTACAGTCGTTCCACTGCCGCTTCGCCGCATAGCAAAACAAATCGGTAATGCAATGGTGGCCAATACGGTTGCTTTTGGCACGGTTTGTAAATTGGTTGGGCTCGATATTGAAATTGCAAAAGACATAATAAGTGCCAACTTCGGCGAGGAATATGCAGAGGTCAATCTAGAGGCATTCGAGGAAGGCTATGGCATGCTTCAGCAAAGGTTCAACCTTGAAGAGCCGCCTGAAAAGAATCAGATGCTGTTAAACTCCAATCAGGCCATTGCTCTTGGGGCGCTTGCCGGAGGAGTCATGTTTTATGCGGCATATCCCATGACTCCGTCGACTGGAATACTCACATATCTTGCGGCAAAGACGATGGAAACAGATCTGATTGTAGAGCAGGCAGAGGATGAGATTGCAGCCATCCAGATGGCGCTTGGAGCCTCGTATGCAGGAGTCAGAGCCATGACGGGAACATCAGGCGGAGGATTTGCGCTGATGGTGGAGGCTCTAAGCCTTGCAGGAATGATAGAGACTCCCATTGTCATTGTAGATTCTCAGCGGCCTGGGCCCGCTACAGGGTTTCCGACCAGGACAGAGCAGGGTGACCTCTCATTCGTTTTGAATGCAGGCCATGGGGAGTTTCCACGGATGGTAATAGCGGTGAGAAATCCGGAGGATGCGTTTTATCAGACTGTACGTGCGCTGAACCTTGCAGACGAGTTCCAAATACCTGTAATAATTTTGACTGACCAGCATCTTGCCGATTCAAATCAGACAGTTGATAAATTCGATATGTCCAGAGTAAGAATAGAACGTCACATTTCAGATTTTGCAGTTCTGGCTGAATATGGCGATTACAGAAGATACAGGCTGACGGAGACTGGCGTATCACCAAGGATTATACCGGGCAAATATGAAAATCAGACTGTGCTGGTTGACAGTGACGAGCATGATGAACTGGGCCACATAGTGGAAGATGCCGATACCAGGATTAAGATGGTCAACAAGAGACTCGGGAAAATGGCCCTTCTGAAGAAAAAGGTCATGGAGCCCAATTATTACGGCACAGATTCTCCAGAAATATTGCTGATTGGCTGGGGATCGACAGAGGGAGCCTTGCGGGAGGCTGTCGAGATTATAAATGGGCAGGGAGGACAATCTGGAGCTCTGGTATTTGGCGACATATGGCCGCTGCCAACTAGTATGCTTGAAAAATATTCGAAAGACGCAAAGATAGTTGTGAATGTTGAGCAGAATGCCACCGGCCAGCTGGGAAGGCTTATAAGGCAGGAAACGGGATTTTTGATGGATCGCAGCATTTTAAAATATGACGGCAGACAGCTGAATGCGGAAGAAATAGTAAAGCGTCTGAATGAGGAGGTGCTGTAATGAGTACGGACAAAGTTGTAGATGCTAAAATATTCGACTCTGTGGAAACTGCATGGTGCCCTGGCTGCGGAAACTTCGCAATACAGGCCGCACTAAAACAGGCGCTGGCTGAGCTGGGGCTTTTGCCTCATGAAGTCGTTATAACGTCAGGTATAGGGCAGGCGGCCAAGATGCCGCATTATGTACGAACCAACGGTTTTAACGGATTGCACGGAAGGGCTCTGCCTCCGGCATTTGGCATTCATGTTGCAAACAAGAATCTAAAGGTGATAGTCAGCACGGGTGACGGGGACACCTTTGGCGAAGGCGGAAACCACGTGATGCACAACATGAGGCGAAACATAGATATTGCGCATTTTGTGCATGACAACCAAATATACGGCCTTACAAAGGGTCAGGCATCGCCGACAACATCAAAGGGGCACAAAACCTCAGTCCAGGTAGAGGGCGTAATAAACAAGCCCCTCAATCCCATAGCGCTTTCAATAGTGTCAGGAGCCACTTTTGTCGCTAGAGCCTATGCTGGAAACAGGAATCACCTTGTATCCATAATGAAGGAAGCCATACAGCACAAGGGCTATGCCATGGTGGATATAATGCAGCCTTGTGTGACATTCAACAAAATAAACACATATGAATGGTTCAACGAGAGAGTTTATATGATTCCTGAGGATCATGACAGGACAAACAAGCTTGCAGCTTTGGAGAAATCTTTTGAGTGGGAGATGGGTGAAAAGGTTGCACTTGGAATATTCTATCAAGTTGACGAGCCTACTTATATTGACAAAATTCCTAAACTTGCAAATGGAAAGCCTTTGGTTGACAGGGAATTCGATATAGGAAAAATCGAACAGTTCATAAAGGAATTCATTTAAATTTTAAAAGCCTCACTCTTTTGGGCTGAGAGGTGTTCAAATGGTGAATCTCTGGTTGTCCTGCTTATTGGGAATAGGAGCATTATTAATGTATGAGATGCATTTTGTTAACAGATGTCCTGGAATGCGATGATTATGGAGGTTGCGATTATGAAAAGATTTTTTTCGTTAATCACATTATTATTGTTCATATTGTCCGTGGTTTCGTGCAACAGTAAATCGAGAGAAAACGTACCAGGAGATGTGGACGTCATATCCAAGGCGACTGAAAATCGGTTCAGCGAATTGGAGATACGGGATTATAAGGGAATCAAGCTGGATCCTTCCGTTGGACCGAGAGATAATTCGATTAAAGGTATTCAGAATGTCGATATCAACAATTATATTTTGAAAATATCAGGACTTGTGAAATCTCCAGTTTCATTGACCTATGACAACGTCCTCGCTCTCACTGCCTATGAAAAGGTGATCACTTTGCATTGTGTCGAGGGATGGGATGCGACAGTGCTCTGGAAAGGAGCCCTGTTAAAAGACATAATTGATATTGCCGGAGCAGATGAAAAGGCTGACACTGTCATTTTCCACTGTGTTGACGGCTATTCAACATCGATTCTGTTGCAGGATATCATAGATAAAAATATGATCCTTGCCTATTCCTCAAACGGGATAAAGTTGCCGCCAGCAATGGGTTATCCCTTCATCGTAGTCGCAGAAGATAAGCTTGGCTATAAATGGGCCAGGTGGGTAAGCGAAATTGAATTATCAGATAATCCTGAATATAAAGGTTATTGGGAGAGCAGAGGCTACGATAATGAAGCGAATGTGCCGGCCGCAGAAAAAAAATAATATATGTAATGGTAAACCAATATAACAAGATGAACCAAAAATATGAACCAAAAATCAAAACCTTACAATGCATTGATACCCGAAGAAACATAAATCCTCGATGATTTGATAGCTTGCGATGCAAATTGCCGAGGTCTTGGCATAAAAGTCGTGGAGCTGCGTGAGACTCACATTTTGCATGTTGAAGTGATATCGCTCATGTATTGAGTGAAGAGCCGTTTAATATTATTTAAGAGAGCAGGTTCTTGGAATTTGCTCTTTTAATTCAAGTTTGACTATTCTTTAAATGTATGTTTAAGGAATAGTGGTAGCGGAATTTTGAGAGGCCACTTTATTGCGACCTCTCAAGTCAATATTAATTATAATCATATAATATCACTTCCATTTTCTTTTCAGTGAAAATGTATCTTAGGGTGCTTTCGATGATGGCCTCCTCGTTCCATGCGGCAATCATCACTGTAACTTCGTTTCTTGGATATTCGACCTTGAATTTGGGCTGCCTGTCCATTAGAAGGCTGCTGACAAGCATCGCATTCAAATATCCAGGGATATACGCTATGCCTGCGATTATCAACAATGCAAAAGGCATTGTGACCACCCCTGCCAAGTCAACAAGCCATGGCAACGAAATCAATACTGAAAATATAACCCATAAAGATGCCACAGCATGCCCTATGTAAAATTTCAGTTTTACAGGAATGTAAAACTCTCTTATGGATGCGATATTCTTTGATATGGTTTTAATAATGTATTCCAATGTGTTCCACCCCAATATCCATTATATTAATTACAGAGCAGTTTTTCGTAGCATACAAATGGGGCTTCAGTGCCAGGGAAATGCACTTCTCCAGTAACATTATAGCCACGCTTTTTGAAAAGCGAATCCATCTTGACGTTCAGCGAATTAGTGTCCGTCTTAATATGGTTTAGTCGTCTTTCAAGCGCAAACGTCTCGGCAAAATCCAGCAGTCTGGTTGCTATCCCCTGCTTTCTAAATTCAGGATTGACAGCAAGTCTGTGCACGACTATGGATTTTTCATCAGATGCCCATTTCAATTTTGAGTACTCAGGGGCTTCAACGCTGTTTATGCATATGAAACCAAGCATGTGATCGCCATTTTTGTACACATAGAGGTCTCCGTTTTCTATGTCCCTTGTAAAATCAGATGCTTGGGGATAACTATCAGTCCATTGGTAGTTGCCGTATGCATTCATCTCTGGCACAGTGAGCCTGACTATTTCCATTATTTGATTTATATCGCTAAAATCTGCCTTCATAAACATAACTATACCTCTCCTTTTTATATTAATCAGTACTGCAATCTTTGAAGTAGTATCTCACATAAAAAGACGGACTTTCAACATATATTTCGAAAAAAAGAAAAATCGAAATATCAATGTGTTGAAAGTCCGGTTGGTGGGCATTATTTATATTTTGCAATCATGAGGTTTCCGTGATATTGCAGTGTATACTTTGCAATTATTTTGGCTTTTCGTTTGTATTTTCAGTGCTGCTTTTGTCAGAATCATAATGATTTCAAAAGTCTTCATGCGCTCTCCCTACGTTGCCAAACACTGATTTTACCGCGTCAGCCTTTTCTTGAGTCAGTATGTCGTCTTCAACCATCTGCTCAAGCATGCCAACAGGTTTTTCACTGCTGCTTCTCTTATCTTCAAAATAAGCCTTTCTCTCATCTTCGCTCATGTTCTTAATCTTATCCATCTCGGCTTCTCTTTCTTCCCTTTGAGCACTCATATACTCAATTATCTTGTCTACATCTCCTGATGTGAGCGTACCCTTGTCAACTAATGCTTGTAACTGTTCTTTTTGCTTATCAAGCATAGCTTGCTCATTGGAGTCTTTTATCTTATCAACCTGAGCTTGAGTAAGTATGCCCTCTGAAACAAGCTGTTCAAGTATACTGTCAGGCTTCTCACCGTTGTTATTTTTCTCCTCAAAATAAGCCTTTCTTTCGTCAGCTGTCATGTTCTTGAACTTTTCCAACTCTGATTGCCTTTCTGTCCTTTGCGCTTCGATGAAGCTGGTTATCTTGTCGGCTGTTGACTGGCTTATAATCTCATTTGAAACAAGCGCATCCAGCGAGGCTTTAGCATTAGGACCAAATAGTCCCATATCTGCTTCATGCCCTCCTCTACCATATCCCATTCCAGGCATTCCGTCAGATTTTTGAACGTGGGCAGCCGCAACCGTGGTAGAAGCTTTTGTATCCGTTGAAGTTGAATCACTTGCTGCGAAAGCCATGGCTCCTGATGAAAGCATTAGCCCTGCAATCACAGTTCCTAGCACCGCTTTGGTCTTAAAATCAATAGTTTTGAATTGCATAATTATCTCTCCTTGTAAATGAACTCTTAAATACGTTATACCGTCAATATAAATGATACAGTCATTAAGTGAGCATTTTGTGATGCCGCTGTTTAAAAATGGTGAGGAGAATGTGTGTCGCAAATTTTACCGTCGCGTATGACTACTATTCTGTCGGCCTCTCTTGCAACATCCTCTGAGTGTGTTATAAGGATTATTGTAATACCTTTTGAGTTGAGCTCCTTAAAAAGCTTCATTACATCCGCCTCTGATTTTGAGTCGAGATTGCCTGTTGGTTCGTCTGCAAGCAGCACAGCGGGTTTGCCTACGAGCGCTCTTGCTATTGCTACTCTTTGCTGCTGTCCCCCCGAGAGCTCCATTGGCTTGTGCTTCATTCTGTCTGCAAGCCCAACGGCCTCCAGCTGCTCTACGGCATGAGGCCTTGCCTCATTACGGGCATAGCCTCTTATGAGCAATGGCATCTCAACGTTTTCGAGGGCATTGAACTTTGGCAGCAGGTTGAATTTTTGGAATATGAAGCCGATTGCCTTGTTTCTTAATCCAGCCAGTTTGAAGTCGTCCTCGAAGCTTATCATTTTCCCATTGAATGTGTACGTCCCGGAGGTGGGCCTGTCTATCATTCCGAGTATGTTCATCAGCGTAGACTTGCCGCTTCCGGACGGGCCAAGGATTGCAAGGAATTCGCCTTCATGTATTTCGAGACTTATGCCCTGTAATATTTCAAGTTCATGCTTGCCTACGTAATAGCTTTTTCGTAAGTTATCAAGCCGTATTAGTGCGTCTGTTTTCATTGCATCCTCCTATTCATACCTGAGCGCGTCAATTGTATCAAGCTGTGCAGCCTGCAAAGCCGGATAGTAGCCGAACAGCGTGCCTGTTATTAGCGAGAATGCCAAGGCCTTTATATAAGCGCTGGCGTCAAGCAGCAGCTCCATTTCAAACACCTCGAGAACGGGCGCAATCAGCACAGTGGCTAGGGATCCTATAACTCCCCCTATGAAGCTTATGATAAGAGACTCAAAGAGGAATTGAAGCAGTATATCGCGCTTGGTAGCCCCAAGGGCCTTGAGCGTGCCTATCTCCTTTGTCCTCTCCCTCACAGATACGAACAGTACGTTCATTATCCCTATGCCACCGACAACTAGTACTATGGCTCCTATGGAAGCAAGCAGTATGGCAATTGTATTGGCTGAATCCTGAGCGGCATCGAGTATGCTGCCAACATCCCTTATTTGGAATGAGTCTGAATCGTATTTCATTGAAAGGAGGCCTTTCATTTCCGTTTGCAATTCGCTGACTTCATCAGTAGATTTAGCTAGCGCCGTTATCTGATTTGATGCGCTTGAGCCGCCCAGATAGAATTTCACAACGTCATATGGAATGTAAAGTCCTAGGTCAACGTTGCTGTTTCCGTTGCGCTCGAGTATTCCCACAATTGTAAATTTGGAGCCGTTTATCAGGATATCGCTCCCAAGTGCGCTCCCTGTTGCAAACAGTTCTGTGGCAATGTCGTTTCCGACTACAACATTCTTGACCTTGCCACTTATGTCCAGGCTTGAAAGCAGACGGCCCGATTCTACTGTAAGGTTGTTTATTGAAAAGTAATCCTCGTATACGCCCCTTATCATGGCAGTTGAGGATTCTGTCTTGTATGAAGCAGTGCCGCTTGATGAGTTGCTGAGAGTTATGCCGCTGGACAATTCTGAATATTTCTTCAGGAACTCTACATCATCAAGAGTCAGATTTGTCGTGGAATTCCGGCTACTGCTGACTGTGACGCACTGCGCGTTCAGTTCCTTGAACCTGTCTGCGACATCCTGCTTTGACTGGTTGCCTATGCCTATAACAAGTATTATAGTGGCACAGCCGACTATTATTCCAAGCGTAGTCAGGATGACTCTTGTCTTGTTTTGAAAGATGTTTATGAGCACGCTTCTTAGGATTTCACTTATTCTCATATTGTGCGCTCCTTCCCTTGTTATTGCGGCGGGCCTCCTGCTCCCGCAGGAGGTGCTCCTCCGCCCATGCCAGGCCCCATCATCATTTTATCCTGATTGGAGTCTTCAAGTGTGATTTTCACCTTTACTTTGTCACCCTGCTCCAGGCCGCTTATTATTTCTGCATTAAGGCTGTCCATGAGCCCAACATCGACCTGCTGCTGTTTCTCGCCGCTGTCGCTGACGACTATTACCGAGTAGGAGCCGCTTTCATTGGATTTGGCAAGCGCCTTTTTGGGAACTACAAGCACGTTCTCCTTCTGGTTGCTTACAAACTCGACAGTGCAACTCATGCTGTCTTTTATCATCGGATCGTCCGTGTCAAGCAAAATGGTGACAGGATATGTCACTGAGCCGCTGTTTGTGGTCGTTGCAATTGCGTCAATGTACTCGACGGTACCCTCGTATGTCTTGCCGTCTATGGAGCTGAATGTTATCTGGGCATTCATGCCCACCTTGACTTTTGTGACATCAAGCTCCGAAACGTCCGTTGTGACCTTGAGGCCCTTTTCGCTTGCTATTCTGATGAAGGTTGTCTCCTCTGAGACCCTTTCCCCTTCCTTGAAGGCTATCTCGACTATCGTTCCGGATACAGGCGAATACATAGTCGATTTTTTCAGGTCGTCCCGGGCCTGCTTAAGGCTCTCCTGGGCTTTTTCAACCGAAAGGGAATCTAGCTGGCTGTCAATAGAGCTGCTGTTTTGCTTGTAACTGCTTAAGGCTAGATTGTAGTCCGATTGGGCTTTTTCGAGCGCTTGCCGCTTCTGCTCAATTTCATTTTGAGAATATGTATCTGGCAGAGTTGAAACAAGCTCGTATTCAGACTTCGCGTTAGATAAGGTGTTCTTGGCCGATTGCAGCTGGCTTTCGAGGCTTTCTATGTTCTGAGCTCTTGTCTGTGCGTTTTTAGAAGCACTCAGACGAGCCTGTCTTAGATTGTTTTCCTGATTTATGACCGAGCTTTCATATTCGTCGTCAGTGAGTGAGGCTATGAGAGTTCCAGCTTCAATGTAGTCTCCTTCCTTTACGTTAAGCTTTTCCACTATCCCTGCCCTTTCAAAGGATATGTCATAGGTCGAGAGCTCGACGCAACCATCCGAAGTGAAAGAATCCTTTATGTCTCCGGTTTCGACAGCAAAGTCCTTGGTGAATGTTTCCGATTCTGTATTGTCTTTGCCCTCTCCGCCAAACTTCATTAAAGTGACGACTGATGCTACAGCTATAAATGCAAGCATAACAACGACGCCCTTCCTGCCCAACTTTATCCTTTTCATTAGTTTATCAAACTGCTCGTTCATGGCATTTCTCCCTCCTGTGGCTGCATATCATTATAATACTCATGAGTCAATTTTAAGGAAGAAATGTGATGTAACTGTGATGGAAAAAGGAGTAAAAAGGCAATAAAAAATCCCGCCATATACATATAATGGCGGGACTGCAAATGCTTTAAGGTTTGCGCAGAGGAGCCTTTATATACACAAGCGTCCCTTTTCCCATCTCGCTGTCTATCTCATACTCAAAGCCGTGCATATCGAGTATGTCCTTGGCAATAGTCATACCCAGGCCTGTGCCCTGGACTCCCTTCGTCCTTGACCTATCGGCCTTGTAGAAGCGCTCCCATACGTGCGATAGGTCCTCTGGGGAGATGCCGCTTCCCTCGTCTTTTATGCTTATTGTGACTGTCGCCGAATCGGAGGAGGCTAAAAGATACACGCTTTTGCCAGGCGGAGTGTAGTTTATGCTGTTGACAACGAAATTGAGAATGCATCTGAATATCTTTTCGGTGTCTGCCAGTATTCCGATATCTTCGCCGCACTGGGTTTCAATCTTGACGCCCTTGCTGTTTACAAGGTGCGAAACCCTGCTTTTGATGCCCTCGAAGAGGTCTGCTACTCTAACAGGTTCCAGGCTGAGCATTCCGCTTTCGGACTGTATGCGGGAAAGATATATGATCTCGCCTACCATAGAGCTGAGCCTGTCGGTTTCATCGAGTATGACATTAGTGTCCTGTATGATTGCATCTTTATCGTCAATGTCCACGTCGTTTATCATCTCGGCATACGTCTTTATTACGCTAAGCGGCGTCTTGAACTCATGAGTTACGTTGGCAATTAGGTCCTTTCTTAGTCCCTCAATCTTTGAAAGCTCGGCAGACATCCTGTTTATGCTGCCGGCTAGCAGTCCTATTTCGTCCTTGTTGCTCACATCCACAGTAACTCCGTACTTACCCCGGGCTATCTCGTCAGAGGCCGCCTTTATGCCAAGTATTGGTTTTGTGAAGTACTTGGCCAGAAAAAACGCGAACAGTGAGGAGGCTAGAATAGATATAAGCGTAATTATCCCAAACTGCTTCTTGAGCACCAGCGTAGTCATCGATATGCTGGAAGAAAGGGAATGCAGCAGCAAGAAGCCTGCCGGCTTACCGTTCTTTTCTACAGGAACACCTACAAGCAGTGTGCTAACCTTGTCCTGTCCGTTTTCCCTAAAGGTTATGAGACGGCTGAATCTATCGCCTCCTAGCATGCTCTCCTCTATAGCTGCGATGTTCTGTGCGATAAAGCCAGGGATCTTGCTATCCTTGTTATTCCGGGAAATGGCTGATATGTCCTGGAGAGAGATATAATAGAGCATTTCCGGCGGGTGACGTTCCATGCGGTCTCTGCCTTCGTTCCTGATGTCTTCACGCTTTTCCTCTGAGGACGAATCTTCATCGATATTAGGATCAGGCCGGATCTCAAGCAGTATGTCCTGGCTGAGATTGAGACTTTCAAGATCTTGCGATTCCAGAACCTTGGATATTGCCTCGCCCTTTTCATAAAGAGACTGCACCCTGCTATCCAAGTAGAACCTGTCGAGCAGATATATGTTGAAAAACCAGAAGGTTATCAGTATAACCACTACAAGAGTCGTAATCCAAAGCCACAGCTTTGCCAGGATGTTTTTCAAGTTAATCACCCACCTTGAACTTGTAGCCCTTGCCCCAGACTGTCTTTATCAGGTCCTTACTCTCGCCCAGCTTGTCGCGCAGCTGCTTGATATGCGTATCTACAGTGCGAAGGTCTCCGTAGAAGTCATAGCCCCAGACCTGGCTGAGCAGCTGCTGTCTTGAGAACACAACATCCTTGTTCTTGCAAAGGAAAAGCAGCAGATCGTACTCCTTTGGAGTCAGGCGCAGTTCCTCACCGCGCAGAATCACATCATTGGAGAGCTCATTGATTTCAAGCTCCTCGAAAGCCAGCATTCCTTTGGAGCCTGCAGGAGATACTCTGCTGAGCACAGCCTTTATTCTGGCAATAAGCTCCTTGGGTCTGAAAGGCTTAACCATGTAGTCGTCGACTCCAAGCTCAAAACCGAAAAGCTTGTCGTATTCTTCGCCTCTTGCAGAAAGCATTATGACTGGAACCATGGAGGTGCTCCTTATGTTGCGCATCACAGACCAGCCATCCACCCTGGGCAGCATTATGTCAAGCAGCACAAAGTTAAAATCACAATTATTGAACATATCGATGGCCTGCTCCCCATCAGAGGCCTCGTATACCTCATAGCCTTCCTTTTCAAGATATTTCTTGACCGCTGCTCTTAAAAGATCTTCGTCCTCCACAACAAGTATTTTAAGCTTATCCATGCAAATGCCTCCGTTTGATTCGTAATGGTCTATTAGAATAATCTTATAAGGCAAATATAGCACAAATGACGGCCGCTTTAAACGAAAAAGCCCATCATTCACAAAAACCTCACATTTACGGCACATTTCAATAATACATGAACAGTAATATTTTAGGTATATACTGTTTCACACCAAAATAAATCAACAGGGAGTGCAAATCTATGATATTAAGAAGAATTGATATAAAAAAAGCTATAGTAGGCCTTCTGGCATTGACAATTGTATCCCTCATTACTGCAATAAGCCCTGCGCATGCGCAGGAAGCCGTTCAGTCTGTAACGGTATCAAGTGATGATGCCGCTTTGGATAAATCTCTATCCGACAACCCCAGCATTATACTCGCACACCTCGAGCTGGAAAAGAGCAAGTTAGAGCTGGAAAAGAAAAAGAGGGAGCTGAAAAAGTTAAAGGATGCTGACGAGTCCGACGAGCGCGACATTGAAATTCTTGAAAAACAGATATACTACAGCGAGCTGCTCGCTGGGCTTGCATATGAGGATTCGGTAAAGTCCGAGAAGATTAAGCTTAGCAAGGCTATATACGACTATGCGTACAGCGGACAGATGCTTGCTCTAAAGCGGGAGGCAAGCGAGTACTATTCAAGGCTTTCGGAAGAGGCAAGAAAAAAACTCGAGCTTGGATATGTCTCAAGGCTTGACTACTCAGATGTGCTGCTAAGCCACAGCCAGAAGGTCAGCGAGCTTGCAGATGCTCAAATAAGCTTTGACAGTGCGATGCATGAGCTCAACATTATCCTGGGGAATTCTCTGGATACCCAGATTTCAGCTGTTGAAGGCTTTGCTATAAGCAATTATGATATTGACGCAATAGATGCCGCAGCTGTAACAGCAAGGGCTCAAAGAGCAGATTCGAGCATTGCAAATCTTGAAAGCTCGGCCGAGACATCGAGGCTCGAATACGAAAAACAGGTAGCATACTATACAGAAATAAACCTTAATGCAAAAATACTTAAGGCCACCTACGACAAGAACCTTGAAAGCCTCGAGCAGGCTAAAAAAGAGATAGAAAAGGATGTCGTTGAAAGCGTTGCAAGCCTTAAGAATTCCAGGCAGCAGCTTGCACTGCAAAAGGAAAGCATAGATAACCAGAAAAAGAGGTTTGAAGCCAAGAGTAAGGAATTCGAGCTGGGACATGCCAGCCTTAACGAGCTTCAGGAGCAGTACCTGAGCCTTCAGGAGAAGATGCTTTCATACTACCAGAGCATATACCAATACAACATAGACATTATGAATTTCGTAAGCACGTATGGAGGCTGATTTTCAAGCGTCGGATTATATGGCTTATCCTATGGGTATCAAAAAATCAGCGGAGTAAATTAAGGTCAAATTTAAGTCTTCACTCTGTGAATATTAAGTATAGGGGTTGAGCGGCATGATTATAAAAAGCAAAGCGTTTGAAGACAAAGGACCGATACCTTCAAGATACACATGCGACGGTGAAAATATATCTCCAGGGCTGAGCTGGAGTGACTTTCCCGAAGGGACAAAGAGCTTTGCCCTAATAGCTGAAGATCCCGATGCTCCATCTGGGACATGGGTTCACTGGGTATTATACGACATTCCTGAGAATGTCACAGAGCTTCACGAGGGTGTTCTGGATGATGAGATTCTGCCAAATGGCGCAAGGCAGGGACTGAACGACTTCAAGGAGATAGGATATGGCGGACCCTGCCCGCCTAAAGGTGTCCACAGATACTTTTTCAAGCTATACGCCTTGGATGAAAAGCCCGGCCTCAAGAGCGGGCTTTCAAAGAAATCGCTTCTGGACAAGATAAAAGGCCACGTCATTGCCGAATCGGAAATATACGGTACATACAGCAGAAGATAAGCGAACGCAAAATACCAGGCGGCTTGCTTTTATAGTATAATATATACTATAAAAGCAGGTCGTTATTTTTGGATTTATTGAATATTGGAGGCAGCTATGAAATTTGTAACATTCGAATTCAAAGAAAAGCAGCATGTCGGAGTGTTGACTGAATATGGAGTTGTGGCGACGATTGACATATTCGAAGCACTCGGAAAAGATGAATATCCAAAGGACATGAACGGCTTTATAGGCATGTGCAGCGAAAGCCTTCTGGCTGATATTTCGCGCACTTTAAATTCGCTTGAGCTGAGGCAAATCGGCCTGGATGATGTCAGAATATGCGCGCCAATCCCCTATCCACGTAGAAATGTAATATGCATAGGCAAGAACTACTTCGACCATGTAAAGGAAATGGAAAGCGGACCGACAGCAATAGGCGCCGACAGTCCAGAAAGCCCCGTATACTTTACCAAATCGGCATGTCCAGCTATTGGTGACGGCGATGAAATATGCTCGCATGAGGAGCTTACAAGCCAGCTTGACTACGAGGCGGAGCTGGCAGTTATAATAGGCAAAGGGGGCAGGGACATACCGGCCGAAAATGCGCACAAGCACATATTCGGCTACACCATTGTAAATGACATATCCGCAAGAGACCTGCAATCCTCAAGAAGGCAGTGGTTCAAGGGAAAAAGTCTCGATACGTTCACACCGATGGGCCCATGCATACTCCACAGAGACAGCATACCCTTCCCGCCAGACCTATCTATAGAGTCTCATGTCAACGGTGAGAGGCGGCAATCGTCGCGCACAGCTAACATGATATTCGGAATCCCTGAGATTATAAGCGACATATCCAGGGGGTTCACTCTGATAGAGGGTGACATAATCTGTACCGGGACTCCTAGCGGCGTAGGCGCAGGCTTTAAGCCACAGAGATTCCTAACAAAAGGCGATGTGGTCAGGCTGTGTATTGAGGAGATAGGGACTCTCACAAACTATGTGAAGTAATGTTGCTAATAAGCATATACTCCAAGGCTTTTATTCCGCCTAATACCAATGATATACGGAGATGATAATTTGAAATTGAACTACCAGAGGCTTCTTGATGAGAAGCTCTCAAAAATAAAAGAAACGGGAGCAAGGCCCAGGCTTCTGCTCCACAGCTGCTGCGCCCCTTGCAGCAGCCATGTAATTGAATACCTTTCAAGTTATTTCGATATAACGGTGTACTTCTACAATCCCAACATACATCCAGAGGATGAGTACGGTAAAAGGGCCATAGAGCAGAAGGAGTTCATAGAAAGATTCCCACCTGCGCAGAGCGTACTATTTGCCGAAGGGGAATACGACGCAGAAAGATTTTTTGAGCTCTCCAGAGGACTTGAGAATGAGCCTGAGAAGGGCGAAAGATGCACTGTTTGCTTTAAAATGAGACTTGAAAAAGCGGCGCAATATGCTTTCGAGCACGGCTTCGACTACTTTACAACTACCCTTTCAATAAGCCCGCACAAGGACGCCACTCTGCTCAACGAGCTGGGTGAAGAAATAGAAAAAGAAAAGGGCGTTGAATACCTCCATTCCGACTTCAAGAAGAAAAACGGCTACAAAAGGTCATCGGAGCTAAGCTCAGAGTATGGACTGTACAGGCAGGACTACTGCGGCTGCGTATTTTCAAGGCTGGAGAGCGATAAAAGAAACTCCATGAATAACAAACCGGAGTAAAAAGTGAAAAGCCCATGATATCAGCTTATGCGACTGCTCGCATCAAACCGATATCAGAGTGTGTAAAATAAAGTGTGTATCTTCCTTAGAATTGATATAATCAAACTATCATTCAAGGAGGTACGCACTTTTTCTATGGGAATTTTAAGTAAAGACCAAATCAG